>ENA-OQAB01001611-OQAB01001611.1-human-gut-metagenome-genome-assembly--contig:-NODE-1611-length-10514-cov-3.645711_pt1 | contig 10514 bp, 8 predicted proteins | sample MGYA00242490_ERZ504517 | MGnify/ENA primary metagenome ERZ504517 (study PRJEB26092, sample SAMD00036298) | human gut metagenome | host: Homo sapiens | study: EMG produced TPA metagenomics assembly of... | reverse complement strand
TCTGCTCTGCTAATGGTGGACTACCTCCAATGGTTAAGCGACAACAATACTATGCTTCGCTACAGGAGGCAGCATAAGGTCGAACATTCTTGAGAAAAAAGTGTAAACCAATATTGACAATATCAGACACTGCTGTCCAGAGAATCCTGCTGTCGGATTTTCAAACAGATGACAGGTATGACAATCAGCCAGTATATGACTGAATACAGAGTTATGCGGAGTCTGCCCTATCTGGCGGACGGAAAATACTCGATCGCAGAGGTTTCTGCTCTTTGCGGCTTCAGCAGCCAGAGCCGGTTTGCCGCTGCTTTTCGTTCCAAAATGGGGTGTAATCCAAATCAATATCTGCATTCCAATTTTGACATTATACGGAACTCCTGAAGAAAAATCTATTCATATTTACGATTTTTTCATACAGATATTGATGATGAATTAAGAAACGATGTCCAGTTGAAAAAGAAACTTCCCGTAAAAAAGCCAGTCGTATTTCCCGCCCAAAGGGCAATGTAATACCACTGGCTTTTTATTGTTTTTATCGGGCAAGCAGCTTCACAAGCCGCCCGGCTGCCTCTTTCGTATCCTCCGGCGAGCCAAAGGTAGAAAAACGGAAATATCCCTCGCCGCAGGCTCCAAAGCCTTCTCCCGGAGTTCCCACCACCTGGATTTCATGAAGCAGATAATCGAAAAATTCCCAGCTTCCCATTCCATTCGGACACTTCATCCAGATATAAGGAGCATTTTTTCCGCCGCAATACCAGATTCCCAGCTGATCAAGGGCATCCATCAATACCTTCGCATTATTTTTATAAACCTGTATTCTTTCACGGATCTGCCTCTGTCCTTCTTCCGTAAAAACAGCGGCTCCTCCCTTTTGGATAATGTAAGATACCCCGTTGGTTTTCGTTGTACGGTTGCGTATCCACATCTCATTTAAGCTCATCCCGTTTCGTTTCAGCGCTCCGGGAATCACTGTATAGCCCAATCTGGTGCCAGTGAAGCCCGCTGTTTTAGACAGGGAACATATTTCGATCGCACAGTTTTTTGCCCCCTCTATTTCAAAAATACTGTGGGGAACATCCTCATCTTCAATAAACGCCTCATATGCGGCGTCAAACAAAAGGACAGCGTCCGTGCGGTTGGCATAATCTACCCACTGCTTTAATTTGTCATAATTGAAAACGGCTCCTGTAGGGTTATTGGGGGAGCAGATGTAAATGACATCCGCTGTAACGCTTTCATCCGGCAGCGGAAGAAATCCCTCCTTCTCTCCCGATGGGATGTGAATGATTTTATTCCCTGCGATTATATTGGCGTCTACATAAGCCGGATAGGCCGGTTCCATGATCATAACCGTTTTATCCCTGCCAAACAGATCGAGAATATCTCCCAGCTCGTCACTTGCCCCGCTGGAAATAAATACTTCCTCCTGTGAAAGCCCTACGCCTCCTTTTTTTATAATATTCAGCAATTATCTTTCTCAGTTCAGGGTCTCCGCACTCCGGCATATAGCCGTGAAAACGGCTCTTTTCCCCCTGATCGTCGACTGCTTTGTGAAGTGCTTTGATCACCTCGCCGCAGAGAGGAAGGATACGTCTCGATTCCATACGATACAGATGCGCCTCCGGATGCTCTTCCAGATAAAGTCTTTGTTTTCTGGGCAATAATGATAAAAACAGATTATGGATTCCTTTCAAATTATTGTAATTGGTATTCGGTATCATAGATTTTATTCCTTTCTACTGATTGTTTCTCTCAGACAGCTTTCTTTCAAATCGGTCTTTCCGAAGATCCGTTGGTATTTTCGTAGGATATTGTCCATGAAAACAGGCTGCGCAGTAGTCATTGCTGTCAATCAGCCTGTTCAGCTGATCCACCTGCAGATATCCCAGAGAATCGACTCCGATCAACTTCGCGATTTCCGCTGTACTGTGATGGCTGGCAATCAGATTTTCTTCTGAATCAATATCTGTTCCATAGTAGCAGGGATGCAGGAAGGGAGGCGCGGAAATCCTCATATGGATCTCCTTTGCTCCCGCTTCGCGCAAAAGCTTTACGATACGCCTGCTGGTCGTTCCTCTGACAATGGAATCATCGATCAGAACCACATTTTTCCCCTCAATCACACTTTTTACAGGAGAAAGCTTGATTTTTACCTGATCCAGACGTTCTCTCTGCCCCGGAGATATAAACGTCCGTCCAATATATTTGTTTTTAATCAGTCCTATGCCATAGGGAATGCCGGATTTTTTCGCAAAGCCCAGGGCAGCGTCCAGACCGCTGTCCGGAACTCCGATCACAATATCCGCGTCTGCCGGATAGGTCTCCGCCAGCAGTTCCCCAGCCCTTATCCGCGATTCATGGACAGATACTCCGTCTATCACAGAATCCGGTCTGGCAAAATAGATATACTCAAAAATACAGGTTTTTTTCTTCTGTTTTCCGCAATGCTCTCTTCTGGATTCCACACCATCCGGATGAAAAACCAGGATTTCTCCCGGCAGTACGTCTCTGATAAACTCTGCCCCCACTGCTGACAATGCGCAGCTTTCTGAAGCCACAACATAAGCGCCGTCCGGCATCTTTCCATAGCACAGGGGTCTGAAGCCATAGGGGTCGCGGGCGGCGATCATCTTCGTGGAAGACATAAGAACCAGGGAATAGGCCCCTTCCAGCGACTCCATCGCATTGCTTACAGCTTCTTCAATACTGGGTGTCTTCAGCCGTTCTCTGGTAATAATATATGCGATGGTTTCCGTATCGCTGGTGGTATGAAAAATAGCTCCTGACAACTCCAGCCTGTCGCGAAGCTCCAGAGCATTGCTCAGATTTCCATTGTGAGCCAGAGCCATTTTCCCCTTCTGGTGATTGACTTCAATGGGCTGGCAGTTGCTTCTCGTGTTTCCTCCTGTGGTTCCATATCTTACATGTCCCACAGCTATGGTTCCCTCCGGCAGATGGGATAGTGTATCTTTAGAAAATACTTCGCTTACAAGCCCAAGGTCTTTATAGGAAGAAAATACTCCGTCGTCATTGACAACGATCCCGCAGCTTTCCTGTCCTCTGTGCTGCAATGCATAGAGTCCGTAATAAACCAGCTCTGCCACAGGCTCCTTTTTTTTGTTCATTACTCCAAATACGCCGCATTCCTCATGAATTCCCATCCCGTTATTTCCTCCTACTGATCTTTCCTTACTCTACCGTAACCGATTTTGCCAGATTTCTCGGTTTATCAATATCACAACCGCAACGCCTGCCGAATCATATCCTCTGTATTCCAGCCGTTTTAAACCGTCCAACAGTACGGAAACCGCCTCTGTATTTCCTGCGAATCCGATAATTCCACACATATTTCTACTCCTATTTTTCTTCTGTCTGCTTTAATGCCGCAGAAATAAAGCCTTTAAACAGGGGATGAGGCTGATTGGGGCGGCTCTTAAATTCGGGATGAAACTGTACGCCTATAAAAAATGGATGCTCCGGCAGCTCTATGGTTTCAACCAGCCTGCCGTCTGGAGAAGTTCCGCTTATGACCAGTCCAGCTTTCTCCAGCTCCCCGCGATATTCATTATTAAACTCATAACGGTGGCGGTGACGCTCATGGATCTGTTCTGATCCGTAGCACTCTTCCATTTTCGTCCCGGCCTTGATGCAGCAGGGATAGCTTCCCAGACGCAGCGTGCCTCCCTTATCAATCTCCCCGCTCTGTCCCGGCATAAAATCAATTACCCTGTGGGCGCACTGCTCGTCAAATTCTCCTGAATGGGCATCCGTAAGCCCCAGAACATGCCGTGCAAATTCGATAACAGCAATCTGCATTCCAAGGCAGATGCCAAAATAAGGTATCCTGTTTTCACGGGCATACTTTGCAGACAGGATCATGCCTTCAATTCCCCGGCTTCCAAAACCGCCGGGAACGATAATTCCATCCAGTCCATGCAGAACATCATTTACAGTTTCCCTGGTAATCCCTTCGGAATCGATCCAGTGGATTTTTACAAATGCATTCTCTTCATATCCGGCATGATTCATTGCTTCTGCTACAGACAGATAGGCGTCGTGAAGCTTTACATACTTTCCAACCAGGCCAATGTGTACTTCTTCAGAACGATTGTGGATCCGTTCTACCATCGCCGTCCAGTCTGTCAGATCCGGCTCTGGCGCCTCAATGTGAAGCTCCCTGCACACCACATCGGAAAAACCGGATTTTTCCAGCATCAGCGGCGCTTCATAGAGATTTGGCAGCGTTATGTTTTCAATCACACAGTCTTCCCTGACATTGCAGAACAGGGAAATCTTCCGAAAAACAGATTCCTCTAATGGCCTGTCAGAACGAAGGACAATAATACCGGGATTGATCCCCATTCCGCGAAGCTCCTTAACTGAGTGCTGTGTCGGCTTTGACTTATGCTCCTCTGAACCGCTCAGATAAGGAACAAGCGTCACATGGATAAACAGGCTGTTTTCCTGTCCAACCTCCAGCGAAATCTGGCGTACCGCCTCTAAAAACGGTTGGGATTCAATATCGCCGATGGTTCCACCGATTTCCGTAATCACCACATCCGCATCCGTCTTTTTTCCTACGCGGTACACAAATTCTTTAATCTCATTGGTAATATGAGGGATCACCTGAACCGTCGATCCCAGATATTCTCCTCGCCGTTCCTTATTCAGAACGTTCCAGTACACCTTTCCTGTTGTCAGATTGGAATACTGATTCAGATCTTCATCGATGAACCGCTCATAATGTCCCAGATCCAGATCGGTTTCCGCCCCGTCTTCCGTCACATACACTTCCCCATGCTGATAAGGGCTCATCGTACCGGGATCTACGTTAATATAGGGATCCAGCTTCTGGGCTGCAACCTTTAACCCCCTTGCCTTTAAAAGCCGTCCAAGAGAAGCAGCTGTAATTCCTTTTCCCAGGCCGGACACCACTCCTCCGGTCACAAAAATGTATTTTGTCATTGTCTTTCCTCCATTTTTGAACGCAAAAAGGGCAAAGAGGCCTTTAAGTTTATCTAAACTTAAAGACGCCTTTGCCTTTATGGACGCTATTCTACCTCTTAAGCCCTATCTTGTCAATCCGTTTTTTTCTGAAATTCGCTCAGCCCTATCGCTTCGGATATTCTGTCCCATCAGGTCTGAAAGAGTAATATGATCAACGTAGTCATTTGCCATATGGTAAAACTCTTTCCACATATCTCCTTATCCTATTGTACTGCGTGACGCTCCAGCCACAGGGACAGGGTTTCGAATCTGTATTTTAATAATAATTACAGAACTTTAGCGATAATACAGAAAAAAGAGTGGTTATTTTATTTTCCGCTGTCTCCGTAGTTAGAAAGCACACGCGCAGATGGGTCATTTACGTTACATCCCTTCCACGTTTTGTTTGGCATCCAAAAATCAACTACCATCTCTGCCTGTCCCGGATAGAAAGTTTCAAAAATCTCCCTGTATAATAATGACTCTTTTGTAAAAGGACGGGCATACGTATAACGTTCACATCTGCTTTTAAATTCTTCATCCGTATATTGGCTTTCTGCATATTCCTTCAGATAATCAACCATGGAATGGCCTACTGCATCTGAAAAGGCAGCTTTCTCTCTCCAAAGGATTGTGTCCGGAAGATAACCGCCCTGTTCGAAGGCATGGCGGAGCAGATATTTTCCCTTTCCGTAGGTATTCAGTTTCAATTCCGGATCCAGCGCCATCACATACTTTACGAAATCAAGATCTCCAAAGGGAACCCTTGCCTCCAGGGAGTTTACAGAAATACAGCGGTCTGCACGCAGTACATCGTACATATGCAGTTCACGAACCCGTTTCTGGGATTCCTCCTGAAAAGCCTTCCCGTCCGGTGCAAAGTCTGTATATTTATAGCCGAACAGCTCGTCTGAGATCTCTCCAGTTAAAAGAACTCGGATATCTGTCTGGTTATGGATTGCCTTACACACCAGATACATTCCTATGGATGCGCGGATTGTGGTTATATCATAGGTTCCTAACAGCTGAATCACATTTTTCAGAGAGGACAGTACCTCATCCGGCGTCATGTAAACCTCTGTATGGTCGCTTCCTATATAATCCGCCACCTGCCTTGCATATTTTAAGTCGATGGCATCTTCGCTCATTCCGATGGCAAAGGTCTTGATCGGCTCGCTGCTTTTCTTTGCTGCAATCGCACACACCAAGGACGAATCCAGGCCGCCGGAAAGCAGGAATCCCACCTTTGCATCTGCTATCAGACGTTTCTCTACGCCTGCCACCAGCTTATCATGAATCTTCCCGCAGGCAGTTTCCAGATCGTCATAACAGACCCTATGGACTTTGGCTATATCGCAGTAACAGATAAACTGTCCCTTTTTATAATAATGTCCCGGAGGAAACGGCATGATCCTGTCCGTAAGCCCTGTCAGATTTTTGGGTTCACTGGCAAATATGATCGCATGATCTTTATCATATCCATAATACAGTGGGCGGATTCCAATGGGATCTCTTGCTGCGATAAACTCCCCTGCTTCCCCGTCGTAAAGGATGCAGGCAAATTCGGCATCCAGCATGGCAAACATATCTGTGCCGTATTCCCGATACATTGGCAGCAGAATTTCACAATCCGAATTGCTTTCAAACGTATATTTTACTGACAGCTCTTTTTTCAGCTTCTCAAATCCATAAATTTCTCCATTACAGACTACATAACTGTTTCCGAGCCGGAAGGGCTGCATTCCCGACGGAGTCAGGCCCATAATGGCTAATCGGTGGAATCCAAGAATTCCATCGCCCGTTTCAACCACTCTGCTGTCATCCGGCCCCCTTGATATGGTTTTTTGAAATCCTTCCATAAAACTGCTCAGAACCGCATTGCGGCTGCAATAACCCATGATGGAACACATAGGAACATACCTCCAAAATCTTAAGTTTCCTTTTTTATTCTACGTCCTGCAGGGCGTCAAAGCCCTCTTCTCCGGTTCTTACCTTTACTACATTTTCCACATCATAAACAAAAATCTTGCCGTCTCCAATATGGCCGGTATAAAGAACCTTCTTTGCCGTTTCAATCACCTTACGAACCGGAACCGCACTGACTACGATCTCCACCTGTACCTTCGGGAGCAGGCTGGCTTCTACCTGTACTCCACGGTAATACTCCGGTTTCCCTTTCTGTGCGCCGCAGCCTAATACATGGGATACGGTCATACCGGTAATACCGAGTTTCATCATTGCATTCTTCAGCGCTTCAAATTTGGATTCCCTGCATACGATCTCAATTTTCGTAAATTTAGGGGTTCCTTCTTCAAAAGACGGCACTTTTTTAACCGGAATCGCTTCTGCAGCCGGAACATCTCCGGTTACTGCAGCCGGAACAGCCTCACCCTCTGCCGCAATATCCGGCTGCATTGCAAAGCCTGCATAGGCAGTTAAAAGACCGTGTTCTGATACATCCAGTCCGGCAATCTCATCCTCTGCGTCGGCCCGGAGCCCAATGGTATATTTGATCGCCAGAAATACAATCGTAATAACAACCGCCACATATACCGCCACAGAGACGACGCCTGCTGCCTGAACTGCCAGCAGATGGACTCCGCCGCCATAAAAAAGACCTGCTTCTGTCGTTACGCCTGTTGCAAACAGGCCGGTGAGTATGGTTCCTGTCGCGCCGCACACGCAGTGAACGGACACAGCGCCCACAGGGTCGTCAATTTTGGCGATCTTATCAAAAAACTCTACTGCCAGAACAATAAGGATTCCGCATATGATCCCAATAACAGCTGCCCCAACCGGACTTACCGCGTCACATCCGGCCGTAATTCCGACAAGACCTGCCAGCGCCGCGTTATACGTCATGGAAACATCCGGCTTTTTATAACGGATCCATGTGAACAGCAGGGTCGTACAGCAGGCTACGGCTGCCGCCATATTTGTATTGAAAAATACCCGTCCCGCCGTATCCATCAGCGCGTCACTGTCCATGCCTACCGTAGACGCGCCGTTAAATCCGAACCAGCAGAACCAGAGAATAAACACTCCAAGGGCTGCAAAGGAAAGATTATGTCCCAGAATTGCCTGCGGTTTCCCGTTTTTATCATATTTTCCAATACGGGGACCAAGAATTTTGGCACCGATCAAAGCGCAGACACCGCCTACCATATGTACTGCCGTAGAACCTGCAAAATCATGAAAGCCCATCTGCGCAATCCAGCCGCCTCCCCAGATCCAGTGACCGGAAACCGGATAGATCAGCAATGAGATCGCAGCGGAATAAATGCAGTAAGCGCTGAATTTTGTTCTCTCTGCCATTGCTCCGGAAACGATTGTGGCTGATGTGGCGCAGAATACAGTTTGAAATATCACAAACGCCCAAAGGGGGACGCCGGCAGGCAGGATGTGGCTGTAATCTCCTCCGATCAGGGGATCAAAGGTTCCTATGACGCCGGAACCTGCGCCGAACATAAGTCCAAAGCCTACCAGCCAGAAGGCAGGAGTGCCAATGCAAAAGTCCATCAGATTCTTCATCAGGATATTTCCGGTATTTTTTGCTCTGGTAAAACCTGCTTCACACATAGAAAAACCTGCCTGCATGAAAAATACCATTGCTGCTCCAAACAGTACCCAGATTGTGTTAACCGCACTGTACGTCATAAACATTCCTTCTTTCTGTTGTTGTATGATCCAGAGTTTCCGCCGAAACTTATCTTACGCTGAATAATAAATCTCCGTAAGTCGGGAAGGGCCAGAATTTCTTTGCGGTCATGGTTTCTGCACTGTCGCAGGCGATCCGCAGCTCTCCCATTTTACTTAAAACCCTGTCCCTGATCATGCAGGATTCCTCAGTGATATCCGTAATATCCTGAACCTTAAGCACTGCATCCTCCAATTCCTCTGCCTTGATCATGATCTGATCCTCCAGAATTGCCAGCTTCTTCAGCAGTCCGGTTTCATAATTGCAGGAAATCGAACTCTCTGCCGCTTTCTTTGCAGCCGCTGTTTTTGCAAGCTCCAGCACGTATTCGCTTACAGCCGGGGCAATTTCGGTTTTTGCCATATCGATCATGGTATTTGCCTCGATCAGAACGGTCTTACAATAGTTGTCCAGCATGATCTCGCATCTGGATTTTAATTCTGCCTCTGAAAATACTTTATGGGAGGTAAGCATCCGTACATTTTTTTCATCCAGAAGATGAGGCATGCAGTCCGGCGTGGTCCGGTAGTTGAGAAGTCCCCTCTTCTCCGTAGCTTCCTTAATCCATGTATCATCATATCCATTTCCATTAAAGATAATATGCTTATGGTCTTTGATGGTCTTTCGGATCATTTCATGTAAAGCGCTTTCAAAATCCTCTGCTTTTTCCAGTCGGTCTGCATAGATTTTCAGGCTTTCGGCTACTGCGCTGTTTAACATGATATTGGCGCAGGCAATACTGTTGGATGAGCCCAGCATACGGAACTCGAACTTATTTCCGGTAAATGCAAAGGGTGAAGTACGGTTGCGATCCGTGGTATCCCTGTTAAATTTGGGGAGCACATTTACTCCCAGCTTCATCTGGGTTTTTTTCTGTGCCCGCATATGGGGTATCGTTCTCTATTGCCTCCAGAACCCCGTTTAATTCATCTCCAAGGAAGATGGATACCACTGCGGGAGGCGCTTCATTTGCTCCAAGCCGGTGATCATTTCCTGCCGTTGCCACGGAAAGGCGGAGCAGATCCTGATAATCATCTACCGCTTTGATCACTGCACACAGGAATAATAAAAACTGTGCGTTCTCATAGGGTGTTTCACCCGGCGAAAGCAGGTTTACACCCTTATCCGTTGCCAGGGACCAGTTGTTGTGCTTACCGCTTCCATTGACTCCTGCAAAAGGCTTTTCGTGGAGAAGGCATACCAGACCATGCTTTACCGCTACCTTCTGCATTATTTCCATAGTAAGCTGATTGTGATCGGTTGCAATATTGGTTGTGGTATAGATGGGGGCAAGCTCATGCTGTGCCGGAGCTACTTCGTTATGCTCTGTTTTTGCAAGAATCCCCAGCTTCCAGAGTTCTTCATTCAGCTCATCCATATAGGCGGCTACTCTCGGCTTAATTACGCCAAAATAATGATCATCCATCTCCTGCCCCTTTGGCGGCTTCGCACCGAAAAGGGTACGCCCTGTAAAACGGATATCCTTTCTCTGCTCATACATTTCCTCTGTAATAAGGAAATACTCCTGCTCCGGACCGACCGAGGTGCGGACGCATTTCACATCCTCATTTCCAAAAAGATGGAGGATACGCATAGCCTGTCTGTTTAAGGCTTCCATGGAGCGGAGAAGGGGAGTTTTTTTATCAAGCGCCTCTCCCCCATAAGAACAGAATGCAGTGGGGATGCACAGTGACTTCCCTTTAATAAATGCGTATGAGGTAGGATCCCATGCCGTATATCCCCTTGCCTCAAAGGTAGCCCTAAGGCCGCCGGACGGAAAAGAAGATGCGTCAGGTTCTCCCTTGATCAGTTCTTTTCCTGAAAATTCCAT
>ENA-OQAB01001610-OQAB01001610.1-human-gut-metagenome-genome-assembly--contig:-NODE-1610-length-10516-cov-3.428723_pt1 | contig 10516 bp, 8 predicted proteins | sample MGYA00242490_ERZ504517 | MGnify/ENA primary metagenome ERZ504517 (study PRJEB26092, sample SAMD00036298) | human gut metagenome | host: Homo sapiens | study: EMG produced TPA metagenomics assembly of... | reverse complement strand
TGGAAAAAACGTTAATATACTATCCCCATATCACAAAAAAGTGCGATATTTGCGACATGATTCAGATAGAGACAATATTCGATATATTAGTGAAAGGCTTTATTATTGGCGTTGTTGTGTCCGCACCTCTCGGACCGGTGGGGGTTCTCTGCATTCAGAGGACGCTGAATAAAGGGCGCTGGTATGGATTTGTGACAGGGCTTGGAGCCTCATTAAGCGACATAGCTTATGCTCTGTTGACAGGTTATGGTATGAGCTTTGTGTTCGATTATATCAATAAGAATATTTTTTATCTGCAGTTGCTGGGCAGCATCATGCTGCTGCTTTTCGGAATCTATACCTTTCGCAGCAATCCGGTACAATCCATCCGTCCGGCATCGTCCAACAAAGGTTCTTACTTTCACAATTTCATTACCGCATTCTTTGTCACGCTCTCCAATCCCCTGATTATATTCTTGTTTATCGGACTATTTGCCCGTTTTGCCTTTGTGCAGCCCGGTGTCGTGGTGTTCGAAGAAATTACGGGATATCTTGCCATTGCTTCGGGGGCGCTGGTGTGGTGGCTCGGAATCACTTATTTTGTGAATAAAGTGCGCACTAAGTTTAACTTACGGGGCATCTGGATACTGAACCGTGTGATTGGCAGCATTGTGATGCTGGTGTCGGTGGCGGGATTAATCTATACGTTGCTGGGAGAGTCACTTTATTAAGAAGAAAACTTATGAATCAGATAGCCAAACAGCTTAAAGAGAAAAACATTGCCGAGTACCTTATATATATGTGGCAAGAAGAAGACCTGATCCGCGCCAATCATGGTGAGCTGGAGGAGATCGAGGCGAATGTGATCGCCCGTTATCCGGAAGATCAGCGTCCTGCCCTGCGAGAGTGGTACGGCAACCTGATCACTATGATGAATGAGGAGGGGGTACGTGAAAAAGGTCATTTGCAGATTAACAGGAACATCATCATCAAACTGACAGAACTTCATAATGCGTTGACTTCTTCTCCCAAATTTCCTTTCTACAGTGCCGCTTATTTCAAAGCATTGCCGTTTATTGTAGAACTGCGGAATAAGAATGGCAAAAAAGAAGAGCCGGAACTGGAGACTTGTTTCGAAGCACTCTATGGACTACTTTTGCTTCGTCTGCAGAAAAAGCCTGTCAGCGAGGGGACTATGAAGGCGGTAGAAGCTATCAGCAGCTTTCTTTCCATGTTGGCAAACTATTACGATAAAGACCTGAAAGGGGAATTAAAACTTGATGAATAAATGAGAATTTTAGTAACGGGTGCCAATGGTCAGCTTGGCAATGAAATGCAAGTTCTTGCAAAAGAGAATCCGCAACATACGTATTATTTCACAGATGTGCAGGAGCTGGACATCTGTAATAAGGACGCTGTTTGGGCATATATTGCTGAAAAGCGGATTGAGCTTATTGTTAATTGTGCGGCATATACAGCAGTAGATAAAGCGGAAGATGATTCGGAACTGGCTTACAAGCTGAACAGTGAAGCTCCTAAAACGCTGGCATGTGCAGCGCAGTTTAATGGTGCGGCGATGATTCAGGTGTCTACCGACTATGTTTTTGACGGCACCGCTCATATTCCTTATACAGAAGAATGCGATCCATGTCCGAATTCGGTATATGGAACAACGAAACTTGAAGGAGAATATGAGGTACTGAATCATTGCGAAAAGTCAGTCGTTATCCGTACCGCATGGCTTTATTCCACTTTTGGCAACAACTTCGTGAAGACGATGATCCGTCTGGGCAAAGAGCGTGATAGTCTGGGAGTCATTTTCGATCAGGTAGGAACTCCTACTTACGCCAATGACCTGGCACAGGCCATCTTTGCTATTATTAATAAAGGCATCGTTCGTGGAGTCTATCATTTCAGCAACGAAGGAGTCTGCTCCTGGTATGACTTTACGGTAGCTATTCATCGTTTGGCAGGAATCACTTCATGCAAAGTGAAACCGCTGCATACGGCGGAATATCCTACAAGAGCGAACCGCCCTGCATATTCCGTACTCGATAAAACAAAAAATAAAAACAACGTTCGGCATCGAAATACCTCATTGGGAGGAAAGCCTGAAAAGATGCATCGATACTTTATAATAAATATGGCAGATAATACAGAAATACAGAGACGGCGAACATTCGCCATTATTGCGCATCCGGATGCCGGTAAGACATCATTGACGGAGAAGTTATTGCTTTTCGGTGGTCAGATTCAGGTGGCAGGTGCGGTCAAGAGCAATAAAATCAAGAAAACGGCTACTTCCGACTGGATGGAGATTGAGAAACAGCGTGGTATCTCGGTGACAACTTCCGTAATGGAATTTGACTATCGGGACTACAAGATCAATATTCTTGATACTCCGGGTCACCAGGACTTTGCCGAAGACACATACCGTACGCTGACTGCTGTAGACAGCGTTATCATTGTAGTAGACGGAGCGAAAGGTGTGGAAACACAAACCCGTAAACTGATGGAAGTGTGCCGTATGAGAAAAAACTCCGGTCATCATTTTCGTTAATAAAATGGACCGTGAAGGTAAGGACCCGTTTGACTTGCTGGACGAGCTGGAAGAAGAACTGATGATTCAGGTCCGCCCGCTGTCATGGCCTATCGAACAGGGAGCCCGCTTCAAAGGAGTATATAATATTTATGAGAAGAAACTGGACTTGTACCAACCTTCCAAACAAGTGGTGACGGAGAAGGTAGAAGTCGACATACATACGGAAGAACTGGATAAGCAGATCGGTAAGCCGCTGGCAGACAAACTGCGTGGCGATCTGGAACTGATCGAAGGAGTTTATCCGGAACTGGATGTGGAATCTTATCTGGCAGGAGATTGCGCACCTGTATTCTTTGGCTCTGCCTTGAATAATTTTGGTGTACAGGAATTGTTGAACTGCTTTGTGGAGATTGCTCCTAGTCCTCGTCCTGTACAGGCAGAAGAGCGTGAAGTGAAACCGGACGAACCGAAATTCACCGGATTCATCTTTAAGATTACCGCCAATATCGACCCGAATCATCGTTCGTGTGTAGCATTCTGCAAGATATGTTCGGGCAAATTTGTACGTAATGCACCCTATCAGCACGTCCGTCATGGCAAGACCATGCGTTTCTCATCGCCCACCCAGTTTATGGCACAGCGGAAAACGACCATTGACGAAGCCTATGCAGGAGATATCATCGGTTTGCCGGACAACGGAACTTTCAAGATCGGTGATACGCTGACGGAAGGAGAACTGCTCCATTTCCGCGGTTTGCCCAGCTTCTCGCCGGAGATGTTCAAGTATATCGAAAATGCCGATCCGATGAAGCAGAAACAGCTGGCAAAGGGTATCGACCAGTTGATGGACGAAGGTGTGGCACAGTTGTTTGTCAATCAGTTCAACGGCCGCAAGATTATTGGTACGGTCGGACAGTTGCAGTTTGAGGTTATCCAGTATCGTCTGCTGAACGAGTATAATGCTTCTTGCCGTTGGGAACCGGTAAGTTTGTACAAGGCTTGTTGGGTAGAAAGCGATGATCCTGCTGAGCTGGAAGCTTTCAAGAAACGTAAATACCAATATATGGCGAAAGACAGGGAAGGACGTGACGTATTCCTTGCCGATTCAGGTTATGTGCTTCAGATGGCACAAATGGACTTCAAGCACATTAAATTCCACTTCACAAGTGAATTTTAGTCTGCTTGGTGGAATTTAACAAAAATAATTGGTAAAAGGGGAAGAATTATGTTACCTGTAAATAAGGGAAGGAGAAATGAATACAACATTTTGGGAGAAAATCCAGCAGGGGGATGAAGAAGCATTCCGGCAACTCTACAATGAATATTCGGATTTACTTTACGGATATGGGATGAAGATTGCCGGTGATGATGATCTGGTAACTGAATCCATTCAGTCTTTGTTCGTTTATCTGTATGAGAAGAGGCAGAGTTGTTCCGAGCCTCAGTCCATATCCGCTTACCTGTGTGTGGCGCTGAAACGCATGCTGCTGAATGAGTTGAAGAAAACTGCTAATGGCGTATTCACATCATTGGACGAAGTTAACTCAAGCGAATATAGATTCGATTTGGAGATAGACATAGAAACAGCGATTGTCCGTTCCGAACTTGAAAGAGAGCAGTTAGAAGTTCTGCAGAAAGAAATAAATGGCTTGACAAAGCAGCAGAGAGAGGTATTATACTTGAAGTATTATAAAAAACTGAATTCGGACGAAATAGCCGAAGTGATGGGACTGACTTCCCGTACTGTTTATAATACTACCCACATGGCAATATCCAGACTGAGAGAGCGATTGAGCAAATCATTCCTGTTGACTGTAGCTGCTAATTTATGGATTTTTAATTGAGGTGAGGATATGGAGAATAGGAAAGAACTTCTGGAACAATATATGGAAGACGGCAAACTTCCTCTGAAAGGTGAGTTGTTTGCACGGAAGTCTGTAGTTGGTGGGAAGTTAGAAGAATTTCGTGAAGAAAAACGTGCGGATGCATTAACAAGCAGACCGAACGCTGCAGGAAGACAGAAACTGATTGTTCTTAGGAGCAGTTGTATCTACTGGAGAGTAGCGGCCCTGTTTATCCTGCTTTTCGGAATAGGCGGTTATTACTATCTGTCGGAAGAGAAGATTACGTCTGAAGCAGTAGCTGTCGATTACAAGCTACCGGATGGCAGTTCTGTGAAGCTGATGCAAAACTCAACTTTGTCTTATAATAAAGTGAGTTGGCTTTGGGGGCGTAAACTGAATCTGCTCGGATCGGCCTTTTTTGACGTGACTCCGGGTAAAACATTTACTGTACGAACGGAAGCCGGAGATGTTACGGTGTTAGGTACAAAATTCTTGGTCGAGCAGGAAGGAAAAACGATCACTGTCAATTGTGAAGAGGGAACAGTGAAGGTAGAGACACCAATCGGCGAACAGACATTGAATGCCGGTGAAAGTGTACGCTGTGATGAGAATAAGATTGGTCCTGTTCAGGAAAAGGAAGAACTGCCCGAAGTACTCGGTTATGAAGATGATCCGCTGGTCAATGTAGTAGCAGATATTCAGCATATCTTTGATGTGGAAGTGGTAGGGTGTGAAAAATATAATGAACTGTACTATAACGGAACCATCCTGACGAGAGATCTGCACGAAACATTGAAAAAGTATTTGGTTCTTTGGGAATCGAAATTCCCTTCCCGGGGAATGTTTCAGAAGCCGGGATTTATACGATTGTGGCAACATGCAACCTCCTGTGTGGTGTTCTGGGTGCTTTATCTGAAAAAAGAGCTTCTGGAAGGCCATTTCAGGGAAATCTATGACCGTTTTATGCTGATCATGGACACCATAGGACTTGGGATCTTTACTGTGGTAGGTGTAAATACAGGAATCCGTCATGGGTATATGGACAATACGTTTCTCCTAGTATTTGTGGGAACTATTACGGGTGTAGGAGGAGGACTTCTGAGAGATATGATGGCAGGAGTTCCACCTTATATCTTTGTCAAGCATATTTATGCCTGCGCTTCGATTGTGGGAGCAGTAGTATGTGTGTATATGTACAGAAGCTTCGGGACGGTGGCAGCCATGGTAGGGGCTTCTGCGGTGGTATTTCTGATCCGTTATCTGGCGGCTCATTACAGATGGAATCTTCCAAGGCTGAAAAGAGAGGACTAGGCCTGTCGGAAAACGGGAGCATAAGCAGAATCAGGCGAAAAAGACCGGAGTTTTTTTGTATACAATGCATATTTGTGATGAAAAATATATAATTAAAATGGAAAATATGGCTAATGTGTGTTATACTAAAGTGTACTAACTGCAAAGCTGAGTGATCTGCCTGTTATTTTTCTAAATGCAGAGGGAAAAAATAGCGAAACAGAGAAGCAGAAAGCTTGTATATCAATTTGACAAGGAAGGTGAGCAATTGGAAAACTACACCAAGTATAAGTTAAAAAGTAACGATGAACTGGCAGAATTATTGGCCGATAAGGATCATTTGTTCGTTGTTGCCTGTAACAAGTGTTTCAAGGAATTTGAAACCATTGAAGAACCGGAATGTGGTGAGTTTGAGAAATTTGCTGCTGAACAGGGAAAAACAGTTACGGGCAGTGTAAAGGTTGATTTCCTGTGCAACAAAACTCAGACTGAGAAAAAATTACAGGATATCATTCCGGAGGGAACAGAAAATGTTATTGTGATCTCCTGCGGACTGGGTATTCAGACAGTTGCAGACCTTGCAGGCAAGCCTGTATATGCTGCCAGCAACTCTCTGAACTATACCGGACATCACGGAATGGCTCTGACCAAAAAGAGCTGTGATGCCTGTGCACAGTGCTATCTGAATCTTACAGGAGGAATCTGTCCTATCGTTGACTGTTCCAAGAGTCTTGTCAACGGACAGTGCGGCGGTGCAAAGGACGGTAAATGTGAGGTAGACGGAAACAAAGACTGCGCATGGGAAAAAATTTACAGAAGACTTGAAAAACAGGGTCGTCTTGAGGAATTTTTAAACCAGCCGGTGCAGCTTCGTGATTATTCCAAAACCAATTTCAAGGTGATCAATGATTATGTAAAAGCTGTCCGCGAAGAACGATTCGCAGGCTACTATGGCGGTGTTCATCCATCAGAGCGTAAAGAATTCAGTGAGCATCTTTCTCTTAAGAGATTTCCGGAGCCGAAGACAGTTGTTATTTCCATGTCACAGCATCTTGGCGCTCCTGCAAATCCGATTGTGCAGGTGGGCGATACCGTTAAGGTAGGTCAGAAGATCGGTGAAGCATCAGCCTTTATCAGTGCGCCTGTACATTCCAGTGTCAGCGGAACTGTAGTTGCAGTAGAACCGCGCCTCCATGCCACCAGAGGCGGTGAGGTTATGGCTGTTGTCATTGAATCGGATGGAAAAAATACTCTGCATGAATCTGTAAAACCACATAAAGGATACGAGGATCTGACACCGGATGAGATCATTGAAATTGTCCGTGAAGCAGGAATCGTAGGTATGGGAGGCGCCGGTTTCCCGACTGCTGTTAAATTAAAACCAAACAAACCGATTGAAGCAGTTCTTCTGAACGGATGCGAATGTGAGCCTCTTCTGACTGCAGACCACAGAGTGCTTCTGGAATTTGCAGATGACATTATCTATGGTCTGAAGGCAGTGCTTAAGACTGTTGACGCTCAGAAGGGTATCATTGTGATCGAGGACAACAAGCCGGATGCCATTGCGCTGATGGAAGAGAAGCTTGCTGACTGCGACAATATTGAAGTGGTGACTGCTAAGACCAAATATCCGCAGGGAGCAGAAAAAACTTTGATCAAGCGTGTAATGGGAAGAACCGTGCCAAGAGGCGGGCTGCCGGCAGATGTAGGAGTGGTTGTCAGCAATATCAGTACCGTTAAAGCGATTTCTGACGCGATCCGTACAGGAATGCCGCTGATCGAGCGTGTGGCTACCGTAACCGGAGAGAAGATCAAAAATCCTGGAAACTATATTGTCAAGATCGGTACCAGTGTGAAGGAAATGATCGACTACTGCGGCGGAACGACAGATGACGATGTTATGATCAAAATGGGCGGACCAATGATGGGATTTGAGCTTACCGATCTCAATGTTCCTATGATGAAGGGCTCCAATGGAATCATTGCCATTGATACTGACCAGACTCAGCCAATGGAGTGTATTAAATGCGGACGCTGCGTAGACGTCTGTCCAATGGAACTTTCACCGCTGTATTTTGCAAAATTTGCGGATGAGCAGAACTGGCAGGGTATGAAAGACATGAACGTAATGGATTGCGTGGAGTGCCGTTCCTGTGAATTTATCTGTTCCTCCAAGATTCCGTTGGTAAGCAAGATCAAAGCCGGAAAAAATGCGATAAGGGAGATGAAGTGATATGCTGATTACTGAACTGAAATCAAAAGAGACTATCGCATCACTGGTGGACGGAAAAAAAGTTTTTATGATCAACTGCCAGGGATGTAAGGAAGTACATTTCCCGGAAAAAGAATCCATGGAACTCCGCAAGGAGCTGGCTGCTGACGGGAAGTTGACAGGTTTTATTACAACCGACTATATCTGTAATCCGGAAAACATGAAGCTGCGTCTTGAAAAACATATGAGCGAAATTCAGGAGGCTGATGCTGTTCTGGTACTTTCCTGCGGAGTAGGAGTACAGACAGTTGCAGAATATCTTGAAGACAAGCCGGTATATGCAGCCTGTGATACATATCCGCTGCCGGGTTTTCAGGGTGTGACTCCTCTGGAATATAAATGCGACCAGTGCGGAGAATGTTATTTGAACTTAACCGGAGGAATCTGTCCTATCACTGCCTGCTCCAAGAGCCTTGTCAATGGACAGTGCGGTGGCTGCAAGGATGGAAAATGTGAAGTGGACAGCGAAATGGAATGCGGCTGGGAGCGCATTTACAGACGTCTGGCACAGATCGGACGCCTGGATGTGCTGAAATGCCCCACACAGATCCGTAATTTCGCAACGGATGATGAAGTGTCCAAATAAGACAACGGTTAAAATTTATAGAGTAGGAGCAATGTACGATGAAAATTACTGAAGCATTTGAACGTGGTGAATTTGCAGTAACAGCAGAAGTAGGACCGCCGAAAGGGATTCATATTGAGGGATTGCTGGAGGAAGCAAAAACATATTTAAGCGATATTACAGCGGTAAACGTAACAGATAATCAGTCTTCTGTTATGCGTCTTGGTTCTCTGGGCGTATGTAAGGCTCTGAAGGATGAAGGCCTTACCCCTATTTTCCAGCTTACCTGCCGTGACAGAAACCGTATTGCGCTGCAGTCTGATCTTTTAAGCGCAGCAATGCTGGGAATCGAAAACCTTCTGCTTCTCACAGGCGATCATACAAAAATGGGTGATCACCCGCAGGCAAAACCGGTATTTGACTTGGATTCCGTATCTCTGATCCATGCGGTAAAACAGCTGGAATCAGGTGTTGATCTGGGTGGAAACCAGCTGGTAGGCGAGCCGCCCAAATTTGCAAAAGGCGCTGTTGTATCTCCGTGCAGCGACTCTGTTGATGCGCAGCTTGCAAAAATGGAACGTAAAGTAGCTGCCGGAGCAGACTATTTCCAGACTCAGGCTGTTTTTGAGCCGGAAAAATTTATTAAATTTATGGAAAAAGCAAAACAGTTCGGAAAACCTGTTCAGATCGGTATCATCATTCCGAAATCAGTGGGAATGGCAAGATTCATGAATGCCAATGTTGCAGGCGTTCATGTTCCGGAAGATATGATCAATGAACTGAAAGCAGATAAAGAAAAAACAAAAGCCGGTATTACCGGAGTTGAGATCGCTGCCCGTATTATCAGAGAATGTAAGCCATACTGCCAGGGTGTACATATCATGGCATTAGGCTGGGAATCCAAAGTTCCGGAAGTTCTGAAACTGGCCGGAATCTGATCAGTCCCGGAGCTGCAAAAACAATAGATTTCCCAAATTGAAGGAGACTGTGGTTGTTTGAAAACCACAGTCTCTTTGTCTTATCATGAGAAAGAAACGGATAATTATTCGATTGGCTGTGTATCCTGAAGTGCCAGATATCCTTCTTCTCCGGTACGGATCTTGACAACATTTTCGATGTCATAGATAAATACCTTGCCGTCTCCGTACTGTCCGGTATGAAGCACTTCTTTGGCTGCTTTCAGAACTGTCTGAACCGGAACCAGACTGACAACAATTTCAATTTTAATTTTTGGAAGAAGATTCATATCCATTTCAATACCACGGTAATAGGTTCGAGCTCCTTTTTGTACCCCACATCCCATCACATTAGTGATAGTGATTCCGGTGACCCCGATTTCATTCATGGCATGCATGAAATCTTCCAGCTTATTCTGACGGGTGATAATAACAATTTTAGTCAGTTTGTGAACTCCCTCTGCGGGAATTTCCGGAATGGCTTCTGCAGGAGCAGAGGCGGCAGAATAATTCGGGACAGAAGCTTCTTTTGTTACGCCCATAGGTGTAGGAACCGGTGACATGGTATCATGAACAACAAATCCATCATAAGCACTGGCAAGACCATGCTCTTTTCCGTCAAGACCTGCAATTTCCTCTTCCGGAGAAACACGAAGTCCCATAGTATGCTTCAGTGCCTGGAAGATGATAGTCATAGTAACTGCTACCCAGCCAATGGTGATGCACATACCAAGAAGCTGTATGCCGAAACCATGGAAGCCGCCTCCGGTAAGAAGTCCTTTCCAGCCTGTTCCTGTTCCGTCAGAAAACAGACCAACGGCAAGTGTACCAAAGGCTCCGTTTAAGGCATGGACACCAACTGCGCCTACCGGATCGTCAATTTTCAGAACCTTATCAATAAATTCAATACCAAATACAACTACAAAACCGGAAATGATGCCGATGATCGCTGCAGAAGCCGGAGAAACGGTATCACAGGCTGCTGTAATTGCCACAAGACCTGCAAGAGAGCCGTTCAGAGACATGGAAACATCAGGCTTTTTGTAACGAAACCAGGTGATAAACATA
>ENA-OQAB01001607-OQAB01001607.1-human-gut-metagenome-genome-assembly--contig:-NODE-1607-length-10543-cov-2.257488_pt1 | contig 10543 bp, 10 predicted proteins | sample MGYA00242490_ERZ504517 | MGnify/ENA primary metagenome ERZ504517 (study PRJEB26092, sample SAMD00036298) | human gut metagenome | host: Homo sapiens | study: EMG produced TPA metagenomics assembly of... | reverse complement strand
GACCCACCATGGCCAGAGCCCACACCAGCAGGGACAGCAGGGACAAATTGCGCAGGGAGGCAGTCTCCCAGCCCAGATCGGCAAAGGCGATGCGGAGCTCGCCGTCGGGCCTGCGCTCCACCAGAAAGCGCAGGCGAAGCTCCCTGAGCACGCCTGACTGGCGCCGGAGGACTGGGCCTGCTTCACCGCCTCGGCGGCGGTCTCCTCCGAAACGTCCACCTGGCCGCCGTCGTTGAGGCCGGTAATGGCCCCGTCCTTCACGGTGACCACAAAGACCGGGATCAGGGAGAAGCGGTGCGCCCCCGTCCGGCTCGCGCTCCTCCGGCGGCGGGCCGCCGATTTCAAAGCGGGGCGGCCCCTCCCCCTCCTGCCAGGACAGGGCCAGCCGGAGGGCGGCATCGCTCTGCCCCGCCAGGCGACGGACGTTCGCCCCCACAAAGAGGATGAACACCACCGCCAGCACCAGGCCCACCAGCAGCAGGTTGATCAGGATGAATTTCCGCCGCAGCCGCTTGATCATACCGCAGGCACCTCCAGGTGATAGCCCACCTTGCGCACGGTGCCGATGCTCACCCGGGAACCCAGATAGGCCAGCTTTTTCCGCAGGAAGGAGATGTAGACCTCCACGTTGTTGTCCTCCGCCTCCGACCTCCGACGGCCCATACCTTGGAGATGATGTCCTCCTTGGGAATGACGGCCCGGGGGGCGGCCAGCAGCAGGCGGAGCACGTCAAACTCCTTGAAGCCCAGCCGGACGGATTTTTCCCCGCAGCGCAGGCTGCGGGTGGGGGTGTCCAGCACCAGATCCCCGGCGGCGAGCTGCTCGCCGATCACCTCGCCCTGCCGCCGGGTGAGCGCCCGCACCCGGGCCAGCAGCTCCCCGATGTCGAAGGGCTTGGTCATATAGTCGTCCGCGCCGTGATCCAGCCCCGCGATCTTGTCCGGGATCTCATCCCGGGCGGTGAGCATCAGAATGGGGGTGGAGACGTGGGCGCAGCGCAGGCGGCGGGCCACCTCAAAGCCGTCCACCTTGGGAAGCATCACATCGAGCACGATGGCGTCGTACTGCCCGGTGAGGGCGTAGTCCAGCCCGTCCGCCCCGTCAAACACCACGTCGGCCTGATAGCGCTGCTCCGCCATGATCTGGCCCAGCGCCTCAGCCAGGCGGCGCTCGTCCTCTACAATCAAGATGCGCATACCTTCTGTCCTTTCCTGCGTTTTTCTCCATTATAAGGGAGAGAACTGAAATCTGTCTGAAATGTATTATAGGCGGGGCGGCAGACGAAAGGATTTACAGAGTGTTAACAATCTCCCGCGGCCCTTTTTCAGAGTAATTTCAGTTTCTCCCCCTATACTGGCCTCCGAAACCGGAACAGAAGGGGAGGACGATTGCATGCAGTTGACGGCATTGCGGAAGAAAGCGGAGGGGAGCGCGCCGCCCGAGCGGAAGCCCGGCCGGCGGCTGACGGTCAGGCGCGGGGCGGCGCTGCTGCTGGTTCTGGCCCTGGCGGCCGGTGCCGCCCTCGGGGGGAAGGCCCTGTTTTTCAGCGGGGAGGAGCAGACGCCCCTGACGGAGCAGACCACCTATGGCAGCCTGTCCACAACGCTCTCCGGCACCGGAACCACCATGCCGGCGGACAGCGTTACGTACACCACCGCCTCGGAGACGGAGATCACCGGCGTATACGTCTCCGCCGGCGACACGGTGGAGGTGGGCGAGCTGCTCTACACCCAGGACGATTCAGAGCTGGACGACCAGATTGAGGAGTATCAGGATCAGATCACCGAGCAGGAAAACCAGCTGGACGATTACCAGGAACAGCTCGCCCAGCTCCAGGAGGAGATCGCCGCCCTCACTGTGACAGCCCCCTTTGCCGGCCGGATCACCGATGTGGCCGTGGACGTGGGGGACAATGTGGCCGCCGGAACCAAGCTGGCCACCCTTGTGGACGACAGCCAGATGTGCCTGACCCAGTATTTCAGCTACGCCTATGAGGATCAGGTCTACGTAGGCATGAAGGCCGGGGTGTCCGTGGCCAGCCTCATGCTCAACCAGGAGGGAACCGTCACCGACATTCAGATGGTAGACCGGGTGACGGCGGAGGGCACCCACTGCTTTGCCGTCACCGTCACCCTGGACAATCCGGGCGCCTTCACCGAGGGAATGACGGGCGCCGGCTATCTGGTGGCGGACTCGGGCGAAAAGCTCTATCCGTCGGTGGAGGGGGAGCTGGAGTACCGCCGCAGCCAGGATCTCACCGCCGAGGTGGGCGGCGAGGTGACCGGCATCGGGGCGGTGGACTATGAGCAGGTGAGCGCCGGGGGCCGTCCTCGTCCAGCTCGACGGGGCCGACTACCAGAAGCAGGTGGAGTCGGTGAACAAGCAGATCACCCAGACTCAGGAAAAGATTGTCCAGCTCCAGGAGAAGATCGCGGAGGCGGAGGAAAAGCGCTCCGACTATGCGGTGACCGCCGAGCTGGCGGGGAAGATCATCATGGTCAATGTCCGGGAAGGGGAGAGCCCCCGGGAGGCGGGGCAGACCGCAGTGGTGCTCTACAACCTGGACTCCATGACCATCACCGCCAACATTGACGAGCTGGACATCGACGGCATTGCCATGGGGATGGAGGTGGACATCACCCAGTCGGGGGCGGAGAGCGACACCCATTACACCGGCACCGTCACGGAGATCAGCTATGAGGCCACCAACTCCAACGGCGTGGCCTATTTCCCCATCACCATCACCATTCCCAGTGGGGGCGCTCTCTCCGCCGGCGTCAACGTCTCCTATTCCATCACCGTGGGCGACGAGTCCGAGGGGGTGCTGGCCCCCCATCGCGGCCCCTCAAGAGCACCAGCCAGGGGAACCTGGCCTCTTCGTCAAGGCGGACGCGGCGCCGGACAACGCGGTGGAGCTGGAGGACGGCGTGGTGCCCGACGGGTTCTATGCCGTGCCGGTGGAAACCGGGGTGTCCAACAGCCAGTATGTGCGCATCCTCTCCGGCGTGGCAGGAGGGGGTGGAGGTGTTCACCCGCTATCAGCAGACGGCCCCGAGCGGCGGGGATACCACCAGCCAGGGCCAGAGTGAGGAGCAATCCGGCTTCCCGGGCGGCGGGGAAATGCCGGATTTCGGCGGCGGAATGCCTGGCGGCATGGGCGGCGGGATGCCCGGCGGCGGCCCTATGGGCTGAGAAGGGGGATTCTGTATGAGCCTGATTCAATTGAAGGACGTCTATAAAATTTACGCCGAGGGGCAGGAAAACCAGGTCAACGCGCTGGATGGGGTTACGCTGAGCATAGACCAGGGGGAGTTTGTGGCCATCATCGGCACCTCCGGCTCCGGCAAGTCCACGATGATGAACATACTGGGCTGCCTGGACGTGCCCACCCGGGGGGAGTATCTCCTGGACGGCACCCCGATCCGGGAGCGCACCCAGAGGGAGCTGTCCCAGATCCGCTCCCGGCAGATTGCGTTCATTTTTCAGGGCTATAACCTCATCCCGTCCCTGAACGTCTGGCAGAATGTGGCGCTGCCCATGCTCTACCAGCGGGTCCCGCTGGCGGAGCGGCGGGCGCGGGCCATGGAGGCGCTGGAAAAGGTGGAGATCGCCGCCAAGGCGGACAACCGGCCGGCCCAGCTCTCCGGCGGCCAGCAGCAGCGGGTGGCCATCGCCCGGGCCATCGCCGCCCGCTCGCCCATCCTCATGGCCGACGAGCCCACCGGGGCGCTGGACTCCAGAACCGGCGAACAGGTGCTGGGCCTCATGCGCCAGATGAACGCCGAGGGAACCACCGTGATCCTGATCACCCACGACAACGGCATCGCCGCCCAGGCCGACCGTACCGTGCGGGTGAAGGATGGGAGAATCGTCCACGACAGCCTGTGGGACGGCGTGCTGGTGGACTGGAGCGCCCCGCCGGCGCGGGTGGCGCCATGAACGCGCTGCGCATGGCCCTGGACTCCATCCGGGAGAAAAAGGGGCGCTCCTTCCTCACGATGCTGGGCATCATCATCGGCGTGACCGCCGTGCTGGTGCTGGTGGCGCTGGTGTCCGGCTACAACGCGGACATCACCGCCTACTATGAGAAGCTGGGCGTCAACAAGGTCAACGTCACGGTGAACTGGTACGACGCCAGCCGGTCTGTGGATGTGATGGACGCCCTCTATGACTATGGGAATGGAGAGCTGGGCGATATGGTGCTGGGGGTGAGCCCCGATCTGTCCACAAGCCTGCCCATGAAATACCGCACCACCACGCTGGACAGCGGGACGCTCTACCTGGGCAGCGATCAGTTCGCCGTCTGCGGGAACTACACCCTGAAGGAGGGGCGGGACATCAGCGCCTTTGACGTCGACCGGCGCAGCCGGGTGTGCGTGCTCGGCTCTTACGTGGCGGACAGCCTGTTTCAATATGCGGATCCCATCGGGGAGACCGTCTACTTCGGCGGTGAGCCCTTCACCGTGGTGGGGATCTACTACCAGAAGGACGGGGGCGAGGAGGGCTCCATGGACGACATGGCGGTGATCCCCTACTCCCTGGATCGGGCCATACTGGGCACCGCCCAGCTCACCCGCTTTTCTGTCAAGGTGGATCAGTCCGACCACATGGACACAGTGATGGCGAAGCTGGAGCGTTTTCTGGGGGAGACCATCGACACGAGCGTGGGGGAGTATGAGCTGGAGAACGGCAACTCCGCCATGAGCGAGAGCACGGAGGAGATGACCTCCATGAGCGTGGTACTGGGCGGCATCGCGGGCATCGCCCTGCTGGTGGGCGGAATCGGTATCATGAACATCATGCTGGTCACCGTCACGGAGCGGACCCGGGAAATCGGCATCAAGAAGTCCATCGGCGCGCCCCGGCGGGAGATCGTGGGGCAATTCCTGGTGGAGGCCGCCATCCTGAGTGCTCTGGGCGGCCTCATCGGCATCGCCCTGGGCTACCTGCTGTCGCTCATTTTGGGAAAGGCCATGTATGATCTGATCCTGTATCCCGACGCGCTGGTGACGGCGGGCGCCTTCGCCTTCTCTGTCGCCATCGGAATCGTGTTCGGCATCTACCCGGCGGCCAAGGCGTCCGGTTTGCAGCCTGTGGACGCCCTGCGCGCCGACTAATCGAGAGGAGAAACACAGATGAAACAACGTATTCTGGCGCTGCTGCTGGCGGCGGGGCTGTGCCTGGGGCTGATCGCGGCGGCGCCCGCCCTGGCCTTTTCGGATGTGAGCGGAGAAGAGCTGTCCGAGGCGGTGGAGGTACTCTCCGGCCTGGGTATTGTCTCCGGGTACTCCGACGGGAGCTACCACCCGGACGACGCGCTGACCCGCGCCCAGTTCTGCAAGCTGGCCATTCTAACGGAGGGACACGGGGATCAGGCGCAGGGAAGCGCCTACCGTACCCGGTTTTCCGACGTGCCAGGCGGCGGCTGGGCCGCCCCCTATATCAATCTGGCCTGTGAGGAGGGGCTGTTTGCCGGCTATGGCGACGGCCGCTTTGGCCCGGACGACCCGGTGACGGTGGGACAGGCGGTAACCGTGGTTCTCCGTTTGCTGGGCTATACGGCGGAGGAGATCGGCCCCTTCTGGCCGGAGGACTATCTGAATAAGGCCGGGGCACTGGGGCTTCTGGACGGCCTGCCCGCAGACGGCGGAGCCGGCCTGACCCGGGGAGACGCGGCCCTGCTGCTCTATCGCGTGCTGCGGCAGACAGACCGGGACGGACAGGATTACATCGACAACCTCTGCGCCTCCAAGGTAACCGGCGCGGTGCTGCTGGACAATAACGCCGAGGCGGCGGACGGCACCCTGGGCACGGTGGAGGTCTATGCCAATCAGACGATTAGCTGGTATGAGCCTGCGGAGGCGGTGCCGGATCGCCTGGTGGGGCGGAAAGGCGCGCTGCTGTTGGACGAGGCGGGAAAGGCGGTGGGCTTCCTGCCGGACGACTTGTCCCATCGCACCCTCCGCCCGGCGGAGGTGGCGGCGGACGGCATCACCGCCGCCGGAGGGGGAACGTATGCCATCTCCAGCGGAACCAGGGTGCTGCTGGACGGCGCGGTCAGCACCTACGGCGACTGCTGGTATGAGCTGGAGGGCCGGGAGCAGGTGACGCTGTATTATACGGACTCCGGGGCGCTCGATCTGGTCGTGGCCTCCGAGGCGGCGGCCTATGAGGGGGTCATGCTGACCGGCTATTATGAGAATGCCAGCCCCAACGCCGCATCGCCCGCCTCCATCACGCTGCTGGGCGTGGAGCTGGAGGTGGCGGACGGGGCGGCGGCCGGGCTGTCCGCCTTCGCGGTGGGCGACCGGATTACCGTCACCCTGAACGGGGCGGGAGAGGTGATCTCTGCCTGCGCCCCCTCGGAGAAGCGGGCGGAGCTCTACGGCGTGCTTCAGGAGGACGGGGTGGAGCTGACCTGCGGCCTGACCGCGGCGGGTGAGCTCAGCGTCCACGGCGCCGGTGTGGGTGAGCTGATTCGGGTCAGCTCCACCGGGATCGGGGCCCTGTCGGTCTATCCGGTGTCCGGTGGGAGCCAGTATGCCCTGGATCCGTCGGACGGCACCCTGGGGAGCCTTCCGCTGTCGGAGGATGTAAAGCTCTACGAGCGGGCCGGTTCCAGCACAGTGACGGAAATTGCCCTGGAGGATATTCTGACGGATACCGTACCCGCCTCCCAAATTGACTTTTACGCCACAGACGAAAGCGGGGAGGTCTGCCTCCTCCTGATGGACGATGTGACCGGGAACGCATTTACCTACGGCCTGCTGACCGCCGGGGAGCAGACCGGGGGCAGCGGCAGCATGACCTATACCAACCGAACCGTCTCCGTGGAGAACAGCAGCGGAGCCAGCCAGGCATATATCACGGGAAAGACGGTCAGGAGCGGAACCATGGGCGGCATCGCGGTGTCGTCCGAGGGAAAGGCCGTGGAGGTTGTGAGCCTGAAGAAGGCCGATGTGAGCCGGGCTGATTTTGACGGAGAGGAGGCCGTGGTGGTGGAAGGCCTTCGGGTGCCCGTCAGCGACGGGGTAGAGGTTTACAACCAAGAAACCGGGCGCTGGATGACCCTCTCGGCCGCCAAATCCTACGGAGCGGAGCTGACCGTGTACTACAGCGGCGCACTGGGCGGGGACGCCGTGGTGCGGGTGGTGACCGTGGGATAGCAAAACAAGATACAATAGATAATAGAGAGCAGAAAGCCGGGCCCGCATGACAAGCCATGCGGGCCCGGCTCAGGCCACAGGGGAGATGACGCCGCAGGCAATGCGGCCCCCGGCGGCGCCGGTGGGCTGACTGCGGTAGTCGTCGGGCAGAGCGTGGAGTACCACCGATCGGCCCAGCACCTGCCCGGGCTGAAATCGGCCGGTATACACGAGGGAGAGCGCCCGGCCGCCGCTGGAGAGCAGGACGGGGAGATCTCCCGCGTGGTTCGGGTGCTCGCGGCCTTCCGGGTCGTAGTGGGGACCGGCGCAGTGAAAGGCCACGTCGCCCCCGGTGCAGCAGTCGCCGAGCGCGTGAATGTGGCAGGCATAAAAGCCGTCCCCGGGCAGCCCCAGGGCGCGTATCAGCAATAGGGTTCCGTCCTGGTAGGGATAAAACAGCGCCTCGCCCCGCAGGCCGGGGTGGGCGTTGCTGCCACAGAGCAGTGCACGGGCGGCAGGGCGGCCGTCCAGCAGGACCCGGGGCAGGCGGCACAGAGCATCAGCCATGGAATACGCCTCCATTCTGTCCCCATGCTATGTGGGGACAGGCGCAATCGTTCCAAAGAAAAAGGGACCAGCCAAAGGCTGGTCCCTTTTTTACAAACTTACACAGCGCGGGTGACCTTACCCGAACGGAGGCATCTGGTGCACACATAGACGTGCTTGGGCGTGCCGTTGACAATCGCCTTGACGCGCTTCACATTGGGCTTCCAAGGACGGTTGGAGCGGCGGTGAGAGTGGGACACCCGGATGCCGAACACAACGCCCTTATCGCAAAATTCACATTTGGCCATTCGCTTATACCTCCTCGCTCGTCAGGATAGCTTGATAAAGCATCGAATGATATAATAACAGAGCTTTTCGAAAATTGCAAGCATTTTTTTCAAAAAATCCCTTTCTTCCAAAGTGTGTTGCAAAGGAGCAGGAGAGAATGGTATACTATGAACTAATAATACCGCAAGGGGGCAGCGCCAATGGAGAGCCTTTACAGCGTAAAGCTGGGAAAACTGATTCAGGAATTTCGCCTGGAGGTCCTGAGGGGCGGGGCGGGGTACGAGGATGTGTCGATCCGGACGGAGGACGTGAACCGGCCGGGCCTGCAGCTCACCGGATTTTTCGACTACTTTGACGCCAAGCGGCTCCAGGTGATCGGCCGCGTTGAGACCACCTATCTGGAGGGGCTGACCTCCGAGGAGCGGCGGGAGAGCTTCGAACTGCTGCTCTCCCAGGACATTCCGGCCCTGATTATTTCCCGGGAGATTGAGCCCTTCCCCGAGTGTATGGAGATGGCCGAGAAGTACGACCGAACCATCCTCCGCAGCCCGGACACCACCAGCGTGCTCATGAGCAACATCATTGCGGCGCTGAAGTCCTATCTGGCTCCCCGCATCACCCGCCACGGCGTGCTGGTGGAGGTGTACGGCGAGGGTGTGCTGCTGCTGGGCGAGTCCGGCGTGGGCAAGAGCGAGACCGCCATTGAGCTGGTCAAGCGCGGCCACCGGCTGATCGCGGACGACGCAGTGGAGATCAAGCGCAACGTCACCGACCGGCTGGTGGGCACTGCGCCGGAGCTGATCCGCCACTATATCGAGCTACGGGGCATAGGCGTCATCGACGTGTGCCGCCTGTTCGGTATGAGCGCCGTCAAGGACGAGGCCGAGATCGATATGGTCATCAACCTGGAGCAGTGGAAGGACGGGGCCATGTACGACCGCCTGGGCCTGGAGAACCTCTACACCACGATTCTGGACGTGCAGGTGCCCTCTCTCACCGTGCCGGTGCGGCCTGGCCGAAACCTGGCGGTGATCATCGAGGTGGCGGCCATGAACAACCGCCACAAGAAGATGGGGTACAACGCCGCCGTGGAGTTTACCAAGCAGATCAACCAGCACTTCGACCAGGCCATGAGTGCGCAGTTGAATGATAATTAAAAAAGAGATACGTTCCGCCGCCCCGGTGAAAACCGGGGCATTTTTTCTGCCGGAGGGTGTCACGTTTGGGAGCCGTGAGGTGTATATCAGGTGAACGCGTTCCAAACGGAGAAAAAGGAGGGAGATTCATGGCGGAGCATACGGAGGAGGCGCTGGCTGCCCGGCTGGTGGAGACCTACTCCGACCGGCTCTTGAGGCTGGCCTATTCCATCCTGAATTCTGTGCCCGACGCCCAGGACGTATGCCAGGAGGTGCTGCTTAAGCGGCTGGAATATCCAGGTGCCTTTGAAAATGAGAAGCACGAACAGGCCTGGATGGCGCGGGTGACGGTTAACGCCTGCAAAAACGTCCGCCGGAGTCCCTGGCGCACCCGCACTGTGGGCCTGGATGCCGTGGCCGAGCCTGCGGCGTTTCAGCCGGAGGAGGGCGGCGTGCTGGAAGAGGTGCAGCGTCTGCCTGCCAAGTACCGGGAGGTGCTGGTGCTCTACTACTATTTAGGATATGATACCAACGAGATAGGGGAGATCCTGGGCCTGCGGGCCGATGCGGTGCGGACCCGGATGAGCCGGGCCCGGATGAAATTAAAGCATGTATTGGAGGGATTGGGCTATGGCAGGCTATCGGGATGAGTTGGAGCGGCTGAACTTCTCGGCGGAGGAAAAGGAGGCGCTGACCTGCCGCCTGCTGGAGCGGAGGAGCGGGCAGGAAGAGAAGCGCCCACGCTTCCCCTATCGCGGGTTGGTGGCCATCGTAGCCGCCGCTTCACTCCTGACAGGAGCGGTGGGGGCCGTCTCACTTGCCGGGGTGTCCCCAGCCTTCCGGGAGCTGTTCGGCATCACCAGCGAGGAACAGGCAAAAAACCTGGGGATTGTACAGATGAACCAGGTGTTCGAGGACAAGAACGGCTCCGGGGCCACCGTCACCGTGAAGGAGGCGGCGGCGGATCAGGAACAGTTCTATATCCTGGTGGAGTTTGCCGCGCCGGAGGGGACGGTACTGCCCGAGCCCGACCAGGTGGAGGAGGGCTTCAACCGCGCCGTCCTCTGGGGCGGGCCGGACGGCAGGGGAATCGGCTTCGGAGCCTATAGGGACGAGAGCTGCACCAGCTTTATCGGCTCCAGCGAGGCGGGGTATGCAATAGACTATGTGGAGGACAGCGACCCCACAGACAACAAAATGGAGTTTATCATTCGTGGGCATATAGATCCGATGCCGAAGGATGCCGCATACTGTCTGTTTTCCGGGATCCAGTCCCTGTGTATGCAGTATCAGGGGGAATGGGTCACCATGCTGGATGGTATGGACATCGATCTGATCGTCCCCCTGGTTGGCATGGGTACCCATTACGACTTCCAGGGCCGGTGCGGTGTGAATCTGAACGGCGTGACTCTGGCGGTGGCAGAGAAC
>ENA-OQAB01001606-OQAB01001606.1-human-gut-metagenome-genome-assembly--contig:-NODE-1606-length-10543-cov-3.077957_pt1 | contig 10543 bp, 12 predicted proteins | sample MGYA00242490_ERZ504517 | MGnify/ENA primary metagenome ERZ504517 (study PRJEB26092, sample SAMD00036298) | human gut metagenome | host: Homo sapiens | study: EMG produced TPA metagenomics assembly of... | reverse complement strand
GGTGTTCTGATAATTAACCTTGTTTTTATGTTCACTTTCTAATATATATTGTATATGATTTTTTATCTTTAAGGAAGATACTCCTGTATATTCTTGATTGTTTTTTCTCAATCAAATGAATTTTAAAATCAGCATAGTTTAAAATCTAAATAAGGTAAGGCTTGTTGTAACAAGTCTAATGATGTATATAAAGATGTTTCTATCGCAGTATGGATTCCTTCTTCTTTACATCTTTTGAGTATTTCAATTAAGAACGTTCCTTGCATAAAAGGTTCTCCACCTGAGAAAGTGACACCTCCACCATTTCTAAAGAAAACTTCATCTGCTTTAATTTTTTCAATAAGTTCTTCAATATCATATTCTTGACTATCATAACGAATGGCAGAAGCTGGACAGGCTTTTATCAAATTATCAAAATCACCTTGGTATTCTAAATTGAAATAAGGTCGATTATTTTGATATGTCATTTGATCAGCTTTTGCAAATTGTTCACAACGACGACAATGGATACAACTATTTTCAAAATAAATTGGACGACGTTTAGATGAAAGTCCTTCCGGATTTTGACACCATTGACAACGCAAAGGACAACCTTTAAAGAAAACTGTTGTTCGTAATCCATGACCATCATGAACAGCGAATCGTTTGATATCAAATACCAATGCTTTAGATATCTTCATATGCTGTTCTCGCAATGATTTCATCTTGAAGTTTTCCTGCCAATTCAACGAAATATGCTGTATATCCTGCTACACGAATTGTTAGTGAACGATGACGTTCTGGATGAGCTTTGGCATCTAATAAATCTTCTCGTCTAACAACATTGAATTGAATATGAGGAACTTCTAAATCGACAAAAGCTCGTAAGAAGGATTCAAACTTGTTCATTCCTGCTTCTGTTTTAAAGAATTCTGGTAAGAATTTCATATTTAATAGTCCACCATTTGTCGTAAGTGAGTTATTCAATCTAGAGACTGATTTTAAGACAGCAGTTGGACCTGATAAATCACGTCCATAAACTGGTGACATGCCTCCATCAGCTAAAGGTGTTAAAGCATTTCTTCCATCCGGTGAAGCTCCAACATTTTCTCCCATTGGTACATGGGCAGAAACAGTATACATACCTGTATGATAAGGACCTCCACGATAATTTGTATAATCTTTCATTCTTTCTCTAAAATACTCAGCCCATTTAGCTCCCATTTGATCAACCCAGGCAATATCATTTCCATACTTTGGTGCTTTATTCAACAACATTGTTTGTGTAATTTCATGACCTTTATAATCATCTTGTAAAGCAGTTAAAAGTTCCTGCCTTGAAATCATTTTTTCATCATATACAAGTTCTTTAATCGCAGACAAGGAATCAGCTAAGTTTGCAATTTGAATCATTTGTATTCCTGATAAATTATATTTAGCTCCTCCACGTGTCACATCGATTCCTTTCTCTAAACAATCATCAATGACAGTAGATAGGAATGCTGTAGGTAAACAATCTTGATGAGCTTTTTCAACAACAATTTCTGCTTTCATCATTCTTTCAATAAAATGATTAATTTGTTGCTGGAAAGCTTTTTCTAAATCTTCAAATGTTTCATATGTTTCTAAGCTTCCTAAATCTAAACCAATTTGTTCACCTGTTAGTAAACATTTTCCATGATTTAAAGTTAATTCAAGTGCCTTGTTGAAGTTAAACATTGCAGCATCACTCCAACCTAAGCTATTACCATGAGTTGTTAATTCAACACAACCGACAATTGCATAATTGAGCGCATCTTTTCTTTCAATACCTAAATCTTTCGTCATTGTTTTAACAATCGCTTCATCATTAAAGAATTGTGGCATTCCACTTCCCTTAGCAACAACTTCTATAGCTGCCTGCATCAATTCATGAGAAGAATTTTTATTTAATCTCACTGATAAATTAGGTTGAGGTAAACCAAGATGATATTGAGCTTTTAAACAAAGTAGTGACAATTCATTATAAGTATCATTGCCAAATTCATCTAGTCCTCCTAAAGCAATATTAAAACCAATTGGGAATCCTGCAAAATATTTGGCACTATGTTGATTTCTTAAATAAACAATTTCATTAAATTTTAACCATAAACATTCTAATAATTCTAAAGCATATTGATCATCAATCAATCCTTTTGCTTTATCTCTTTGATAATAAGGATATAAGTATTGATCCATTCTTCCTGGTGAGAAAGATGATGCATTAGATTCCATATGCAATATCACAAATAAGAACCATAAAGATTGAATAGCTTCATGAAATGTCACAGGTGGTCTTTTTGATAAATTCAAACAATTATTAGCTACAGTCTGTAATGATTTTTGAAGTGCTGGTTCAACGCTAGGAATCATTTCTTCAATATAATCATGATATCTTTTCATAAATGCACAAGCCCCTTCTAGAACAATGATTGTACATTCATAAAATTCTCTTTGACTCTCATCACATGTCTTTAACTTCTCTTTGGCTTTTTCCATTAATCCTTGAGGACCTAATCTTAACCAAAGTGCAGAATCCGGACAAATATGCCCTTGAGCATGATCTTTTTGATTAATCTTTACAACCTTAGCAATCGCATTAATTTCTTCACCATAATTTTGTTTAATCACATCTTCCATAGAATGACCTTGCCAATAAGGATAAATAGATTCCCTAAATTCCTTTATATCTTCATCTTTGACTAAAAATTGATCTTGAGGTCTAGTTGGAAGTGTCTCAAATTCTTGATTAATCCATGAACATCCACTTTCAGGAAAAACCACACCATAACGAACACCCTTTGTACGATTTCCTACAATCAATTCTTCTTTTTCTACACCAATTTCCATTTCTTCTAAAGCTGCACGTAATGATAAAGCTCTTTTTTTAGGAACTGATAAATCTTCATTTTCTTTGTAAACACGGGTAATGATACGAGCTTGTTCAATTGATGCATAACGTGGATCAGATAACATCTTTTCTTTTAATAACTCAATTCTTTTTGTTTGATATAAATTATCCATAAGTTCCTCCTATCTAATAATCAATCCATATTCTTCTAATATTTCTTTTCTTTTGTTTGACAACTCTTTAGAAACAATGAGACCACTAATATCATTTAAAGAAGCAAAAATATAATTACCATCTTCTTTTAACTTTCTTTCCTCACATAAAAGATAACTCTTTTGACTTTGTTCAATCACACTTTTTTTCATCATACCATCATCAATATGATAAGTAGAAAGTTTCCCATTAACTGTATCAACCCCAACAACACCTAAAAAAGATTTATCAATCTTAAATAATTTTACCATTTCTAACGCTAAGGTTCCCCAAAAACCATCACCTTCTTGATTTAATTGTCCACCAATAAATATCATTGCAATATGTTGACAATGATTAAGGATATTAAGTACATCAATCATATTCGTAATCACTGTAACTTGTAACGTGGATTCTCTTAACAATTTAGCAATTTCAAGACTTGTCAAAGAAACATCTAAAAAGATCGTATCTTGATTTTCAATCAATTCAAAAGCCTTTTTACCTATTACAATTCTTTCATCATTAGGAGTTTTCTTACGATCTTCACTATTATACAAATGCGGATTTAAACGAACACTCACTGCTCCTCCATAAGCTTTTTTCAATAATCCTTTTTCTCTAACAAAGCCAAATCTTTACGAATACAATCTTCTGTCACTTCAAACTTTAAGCTTAAATCTTTGACTCGAACACTGCCTTCTGCATTGACTTGAGAAACAATACTTTCTTGACGTTCTTGCGCAAACACAATCATCACTCCTTTCGTATTATTTATTATTGTTTATTATTACTTCATCTTTATTATAAGTCATTATCCTTAAAATCAAGACTTATTTCAATAATAAACAATAAAAAGATGAGATTATTTCCCATCTTTCTTATACTTTCTACCAATTGGTAGAACACAATCATGTAATAATACAATTTCATTAGATTTTGTTTCTTTAATCATCAATTTATTGACAATATAACTCTTATGAATCTGTATAAATTGATTTCTATTTAAGAGATTTATAACATGATTAAGTTGATCTCTAACTTTATATTCTCCACTCTTAGTATGAATGATAAGATAATGTCCATAAGATTCTATATAAATAATTTGACTACTTTTTATTTGAATATAAGAATATCCCATTTTAAATGTTAATATTTGTTCAATATTTGCATAAACATCTAAAATTTAATTCAATCACACGTTGTAAATCTTCTGTCAAATGTTGTTTTCATTATAAAAGACAATGGATATTGTCCTAATGCAAGAAAAGCATAGTCTGATTTATCAATAATAAATATGCATGTATGTTGAGGACATTGTTTGTTTTTAAAATCAATGAAATCTTTTTCTTCTTTTATTTCTTTAAATATAATGATTGGTTTTTGAATATGTTGATAAGTTGTTTGTTTAAATTGAATAAAAGCTTGTTGTAAATGAGATTCAATACATTCTTTGATTTGTTGATCTTGAATATCAATAATTATATTAATGTTCATGTTTATTCACCATTTCAACATATTCAGCAAATCTCATTGTCTGATCTTTTAATGCTTCAATTAAATGATAAGGGTCACAAACAACAACCCCTTGTTTCATGATAAACTCTATACCCGCTAAACAATTCTCCTTTTTAAAATAAAGATTATCTGGTTGGATACTCACTAATGAACCATCTTTTAAAGTTATATTAAAGATTATAGAATGTCCTTTCTGATTCCATAACATGTAAACATTGCTATAGGATAAAGTTATTTCTTTTATATTGTCTAATGGAATCTGAATATCATAGACTTGTTCACGCTGTAAGATATTTCTTATCACCTGCTGGTATTTAGCTAGTAACCCTTGTGAACTACAATATTTAAAATAATGCTCATCAACAACAATAAATTGCCTATCTCCATAAGTAGCAGATGCAATTATAATAATTATTGTAAACATACTTAATATAAATATCCTAACATCGTTTCTAATTGATGCATTATCTTTTAAAAACGGAAAGACACAATCTGATTAATCATCATAACTGCAAAAAAATAAATACCTGGAATACTCAAATAGCTTCAATCATAATCCTTTTTCTACTAACCAACCGTCCTATCATGACTTCTTTTTCATTTTATTCACCCCTTACAATGACATTATAGCTTATCTTCAACAAATAAAAACCCCTTTGTCCTAAGTCACCTTTTCATATCCTCAACAACAAAAATAGACGAGTTTTCTCGTCTATAATGGTTTCTTTTTGATTTTTCCAAATGGTCTTGGATAAGTCTTAGGTGTATTTTTAACTTTATGAATAAAGATATTAGAACGATGATCATTCTCATCAGTCAATGTAAAATCAACTTCCTTCATAACCTTTCCACCTAATTTTTCAATTCCATTTTTAGCTTCACTTAATTCTTCTTTAGCTTTTAAACCTTTCAATGTAATGAAATCACCATCTAATTTAACCAATGGTAAACATAATTCATCTAAAATATTTAATCTTGCGACTGCTCTTGCAGTAACAATATCAAATGATTCACGATGGTCAATAGCGTATTCTTCAGCTCGTGCACTAATTGCCTTGACATTGTTAAGTTCTAAAACTTTTATTAAATGATTTAAAAATGTAATACGTTTTGTAAGTGAATCAACGATTGTTATTTTTAAATCCGGATAAACAATCTTTAATGGGATAGAAGGAAAACCAGCACCAGCTCCGATATCACATAGAGATTGGTTATTTAAGATATAATCAAAGGAAATTGTTAATGAATCATAGAAATGTTTTAAATAAACATCTTCTTTATTGGTAATTGCTGTGAGATTCATTTTTTCATTCCATTCAATTAATGTTTCATAATATAATTCAAATTGTTTTAATTGTTTATTTGATAATTGTATACCTTTATCTGCTAAGGCTTTTAAGAATTGTTCTTGATTCATATATACCTCTTAATAATGTTGTTTTAAGTAAATAAGTAAGACCGAAATATCCGCTGGATTAATTCCTGAAATACGCGATGCTTGAGCTATTGTTATAGGTTTAATTTGAGATAATTTTTGTTTTGCTTCTAATGATAAGTTTAAGACATCATCATAATTAATATCACTTGGAATTTGTTTTTCTTCCATTTTCTTAACTTTTTCTACTTGTCTTTGTGCCTTATCAATATATCCTTTATATTTAATTAAAATTGTAACACGTTTTTCTTCTTCTGGAGTTAAAGTTGTTTCACCAATAAATGGTTTTAATTTTTGATAATCCATTTCTGGTCTTTGTAATAAAGCTTTTGCACTAATTCCTTCACTTAAGCGAGAAGAACCTAATGCTTCTAAAACATCATTAACCTCACTCTTTGGGGTAAAACGAATACTTTCTAAACGTTCAATCTCATCATGAATATGATCCATTTTATCCAAATAAGCTTGATAAACTTCATCACTGACAAGATGTGCATCATGTCCATATGTTCTTAAACGCTCATCAGCATTATCATGACGCAATAATAAACGATATTCTGCACGTGATGTCAACATACGATAAGGTTCTTTGGTTCCTTTAGTTACCAAATCATCAATCATAACACCAATATAAGCTTCATTACGTTTTAAAACTAATGGATCCTCATTATCTAATTTCTTAGTTGCATTAATTCCAGCAATCAATCCCTGTGCAGCAGCTTCTTCATAACCACTTGTGCCATTGATTTGACCGGCTGTAAACAAATTCTTAATTACCTTTGTTTCTAATGATGGCCATAATTGTAATGGATCAATTGCATCATATTCAATTGCATAAGCATATTTTAAAATAACACAATCTTCTAATCCAGGAATTGTACGAATCATTTTTTTCTTGGATATCATGTGGCATTGAAGTTGAAAATCCTTGAACATAGATAGTATTCATTTCATTTTGATTCTGGTTCTAAGAAGATTTGATGTTGTGGTTTATCAGAAAATTTAACAATCTTATCTTCGATAGATGGACAATATCTTGGTCCAATTCCTTTGACAATACCTGAATACATACTACATTTTGATAAATTATCTCTAATAATTTGATGAGTTGTTTCATTTGTATATGTTAAATAACAAGGAGTTTGTTCTTCAATGGGTATGAATTTTGTTGTTTCATAGCTAAATGCTAGAGGTTCATCGGTTCCCGGTTGTAATTGAGTCTTTGTATAATCAACACTATTGATTTCAACACGTGGTGGTGTTCCTGTTTTTAATCTTTGAATCCTAAAACCTAGTTCTCTTAATTTATCTGAAAGAAATAATGATTGTCTTTCTTGATCTGGTCCACTAGGTGTCTTTTGATCCCCAACTAAGATTTCTGCTTTTAAATAAGTTCCAGTTGTTAAAATAACTGTCTTTCCTCCATAAACTTCGCCATTATCTAAGATAACACCCTTAACCGTATCATCCTCAATCATTAAATCCTCAACCATACCTTCAACAATATCCAAATTTTCTTGTTGTTTTAAAATATTTTGCATATAACGAGGATAAGCTTTTTTATCAGCCTGCGCACGCAATGATTGAACCCCTGGACCTTTAGCAGTATTTAACATCTTCATTTGCAAATAAGTCGCATCAGCTGTTTTTCCCATTTGCCCACCTAATGCATCAATTTCTCTTACAATAATTCCTTTGGCTGGTCCACCAATAGAAGTATTACATGGTAATGATCCAACATTTTCAAAATGTGAAGTTACCAATAAAGTTTTTTTACCAATTCTCGCTGGTGCAAGGCAAGCTTCAATTCCGGCATGTCCGCCTCCAACAACAATAACATCATACATATTTTATCACACTCCTTTATACCGCATTCATATTAGCACAAATTGATAATATTATCAATTTTAATTCATATATGTTATAATAAGTTGAGGTGAGATTATGAATCCTAAAGATATTTTAAATATGTATTATCATTTTGCTGTGGTTGGTGTGAGTCAAAATAAAGAAAAATATGGTTATAAGATTTTTAAAAGATTATTAGAGAAAAATAAACAAGTTTATGGTATATCACCAGTTTATAAAGAAATTGAAGATCATCCAATATATCCTTCATTAGAAGCGGTTGAACAACCGATTGATGTGGTTGTATTTGTTGTCAATAAAAACTATGTTTATGATTATGTTGATGAAATGGTTGGTCTAGGAATTCATTATGCTTGGATGCAGCCAGGAACTTATGATGACGAATTATTAGAATATATGAAAAATGTTGGTGTAACACCGATTTTAGCATGTGTTTTAGTTGAAACAAGTGAATAGGAGATTATATGCATATTAGATTAGCTCAAGAATCAGATTATCAAAAGATATATGAACTTGTCCAAACAGCTTTTTTAACAGCACAAGTCAGTGATGGAACAGAACAAGATTTTGTTTTAAAGTTACGTGAAGGCGATACATTTATTCCTCAGTTAGAATTTGTTGCTGAAGATAATAATGAACTGATTGGACATATTATGATGACAAAACAAAATATTCAAACACAAAATGGTATTTTAACAGGTGTTTTGGTTGCACCTCTATGTGTTAAAAAAGAATATCGGAATCAAGGAATCGGCCGTGCTTTAATAACTCATGCTCATCAATGTGCTAGACAACTAGGTTATCAAGCTGCTTTTCTTGTAGGGGATCCTCTTTATTATCATAGATTTCAATATTTCCAAACGAACAAGTTCAACATTAAAAATAATTCAGAAATCCCTGATCAATATGTTTTAGCTTGTGAACTCAATCATGACTCTTTAAAGAATATTGTTGGAGAAATAAATATTGTTGAATAACAGATGAATTTTCATCTGTTTTTATTTTGTTATGGTACACTAAAGAAAAGGGAGGTTTTGTTATGAAAACATACTTAAAATTATATTTCTTTCAATATCTACTGTTATTCTTTTGTCTATCCTTACCTGCTATGACATTATATCTTATTCCTCTTGTTCCTTTTCTTTCCATACTTTTCTTAGCTATTTATCAATATGTACGTTATTATCATCATAAATTAAATGAAGAAACCTTGAAGTTTCATACTACTATATCATTGATTGTGCTTATAGCTTTAACCATTTCACTTATTTTTTCTCGTGGATATTTGAGTTCTCCAGCATGGATTCTTTTCTATATAACGGCAATTCCTTTTGCTCCTTATTTATTTGGAGTTATTTTTATAGGAGATTATATGGTATGTTTTTTATCTATTGTTCTTATTCTTTTTTCAAATATTTTATTTATCTCTTTTTATCTTAAACCTGTTCATTACATTAAAAAGATATGCTTAATTATTTTAATAGCTGTTATTGGTATGGGAGGAAATAATTTTCTTTATCAAAACAGTCAAAGTCAAAGATATAAAGGTGGACATGATTTTGAATATATGAACGGTTATTCTAGCACTGATCTTAGTGATTATACCCCTTATGCCACTAACAGTAAGCTTGTCACTTTAAAAGAACCTAGTTCTTTTATCATTGAAAAGGAAGCTGATATGCCTATTTTAGATGGAGCAGAAGCTTGTTATCCTGTCTATAGTGCGATTGCTAAGGCGGTATATAAGGATATTGATTCCCTTGAAAGACAATATCAAATTGATTATCAATATACCAATGGTAAGATTGTAACATTTACAAATACTTCTATAGGTTATTCTCGTTTATTTAATGGTGAAATTGATATGTTCTTTGGAGCTAAACCTTCAGCATCACAACTTGAAGAAGCGAAAAGTTCAGGTGTAGAACTTGAATATACACCGATTGGAAAAGAAGCATTTGTGTTCTTTGTTAATCAAAAAAATCCAATTGATAATCTTTCAACACAACAAATTAAAGATATTTATCATGGTAGTATTACAAATTGGAAAGAAGTTGGTGGACATAATCATGATATTAGTGCTTTTCAAAGACCTGAACGTTCTGGTAGCCAGGCAATGATGAATTATTTTATGGGTGATACATCATTAAAAGAACCATTGACTTATGAAATGTTATCAGGTATGGGTGGAATTATTAATGAAGTTGCTCAATACTATAATGAGGATGGAGCAATTGGGTATACATTTAAATATTTTTTGAGAGGGATTACATCAAGAAGATCATGTCAAGATACTTTCTGTTGATGGTGTTTATCCTACATCTGAGAATATAAAAGATAAGACTTATCCAATTTCTACTTATTTATATTGTGTAACTTTAAATCAAATCAAAAATGAGAATGTCAAAAAATTTAAAGAATTACTTACTTTCAAATCAAGGTCAATATATTATCGAAAAAATCTGGTTATTGTAGTCTAAATAAAAGGAGATAGTTTTTTACTATCTCCAAAAAGGTTTTGCGTTTCCACTTCCAACAGAAACAACTTCAAATTTTTGTATTGTATGAAGTTCACCACCAAAAATATGATTTACCAGAACCTTCACTACCTTTAAAAATATCTACTTTGTTTCCTTTAATAGCACCACACGGTCTACTACAATACCATAGATAGTTCCATC
>ENA-OQAB01001605-OQAB01001605.1-human-gut-metagenome-genome-assembly--contig:-NODE-1605-length-10545-cov-2.746304_pt1 | contig 10545 bp, 5 predicted proteins | sample MGYA00242490_ERZ504517 | MGnify/ENA primary metagenome ERZ504517 (study PRJEB26092, sample SAMD00036298) | human gut metagenome | host: Homo sapiens | study: EMG produced TPA metagenomics assembly of... | reverse complement strand
GGAAAGGTATTGACATTAATGTTTTATTCCAAGGATCTGGAAAGTCTACTTTTTGCATTGATGGTCCCACTGTATATCCATTTGAAAATGGAGACTGGGGAAACATTCTAACTGATGTAGTAAAATCAAACCGTTGGATATTAGGTGAAAATGAAGATCCAAATGCTAAATATCCTCGTTTGAGCTATGGAGGAAACAGCAATAACTATCGCGCCTCCACTTATTGGTTGCGTAATGGTTCTTACCTACGTTTGAAAAATTTAGAGATAGGATATACAATACCAAAAAGTCTTGTTAATAAAATGCATTTAAATAACATCCGTATTTATTTTATGGGTACCAATTTAGTTACCTTCTCCAGTTTCAAACTTTGGGATCCTGAATTAGGTAGCAGTAATGGACAAAAATATCCACTGTCTAAATCATATACTTTAGGATTAACTATCAATATCTAATATCAAAGACATGAAAAAGAAACATATATTATTAGCCATTGCGTTCAGTATTGGACTAGGAGTTAGTTTATCTTCCTGTTCAGACTATCTAAGTGTAGAACGTTTTCTTCAACGACCGACAAAGTGAAGAAAAAATCTTTCAAAAGTAAACAATTTTACTGAAGAATGGTTAGCTAAATGCTATGGGCTTTTAAATGGTTCGAATATAGAATACGGACTTATCAAAATTTTACACTCTTCCAATTTATTCGGACGATATTTATTTTTTAATGAAAGCGATGGTGCTTGTAAATTACAACGCTCTTTAAATTTGGACAAATATGATAACGGTTGGGTAAATGACTCTTATATCCGTTGTTATTGAAGGTGTACGCCAAGCTTCCTATCATGATCAATAATGTAGATATTAACGAAGATTGACAAAGAAGAGATCTTAGACAAAAAGGCACAGCCCGTTTCTTAAGAGCTTACTTCTATTGGTTACTACTTAGAAGATATGGTCCAGTACCCTTAATTCCTGATGAAACAATCAGTATTGATGAAACATATATAGGCATGTCCTGTCCAAGAGCTACATATGATGAAGTAGTAGACTATATTGATAAAGAGATGATACTTGCAGCTAACGATCTGCCTGACAGACGAGACAGACAAAATATTGCGCGGGCAACAAAGGGCGCAGCACTAGCTGTACGTGCAAAAGTTTTATTATACTCCGCTAGTCCACTCAATAATCCATTACCAAATGATCCCGATAAGTTTACAGACTTTGTTGATGATCAAGGCCGTATATTAATGTCACAAACATATGATGAAAGTAAATGGGCAAGAGCCGCTGCAGCAGCAAAAGATGTAATTGATTTAGGTCGTTATGAGTTACATATCGCAGACTATCAAGATAAAGGAGACAATACTTATCCAGCTACAGTTAAGCCTCCATACAACGCAAAATATTCTACCAAAAACTTTCCTGATGGGTGGGCAAATATCGATCCGTTTGAATCATATCGTTCGATTTTTAACGGAGATTTATATGCAAATGAAAATGAAGAATTAATCTTTACTCGTGGTAATAACTCTTTAGCAGATCAAGTGAATTATCTCGTCAGAAATCAAATGCCGACCTTTGCAGGAGGAGAGAATCGTCATGGTTTAACCGCTAAACAATGTGATGCTTACGATATGGCAAATGGTGACGCCTTTAATTTGCAACATTTCTTGGACACTTGCGACGCAAGTAAACGTTTTGTTACCGAAGATGAATACAAAGCAGGAAAATATCCGCAGCTTCGCCCGAATGTATGGAAAGAATATGCCAACCGAGAACCGCGCTTTTATGCCAGTGTAGCATTTAGCGGTGCTTTTTGGCCATTTGCCAGTGCCAAAGATGCAGAATATCGTAACCAACAAATATGGTATTACAGAGGCAACAAAGAAGGACGCAAAAACGGATCTGATAAATGGATACCAACTGGAATTGGAATGATGAAATTCATCAATCCAAATGATTGTAATACAAATAATGGAAAGATCTATGATAAAGTAGATGTCGCAATTCGCTATGCCGATATTCTTTTGATGTATGCAGAAGCTTTAAATGAACTTACTCCAGGTAATAGTTATGAGGTAACAAACTGGCAAGGAGAAACGATGGTAGTTTCACGCAATACGGAAGAAATGAGTAAATCAGTCTCAAGAGTTCGTATTCGTGCCGGAATGCCAGATTATGAACAGGAAGTATATAACGACCAAACATTATTCCGCAAAAAATTAATGCATGAACGACAAGTTGAGTTTATGGGAGAGAACCAGCGCTACCACGATTTAAGACGCTGGAAAAATGTAGCTATCGAGGAATCGGAGCAGATCTACGGTTGCAATGTATTAATGACAGAAGCTACTAAAGAAAGATTCTATGAACGTGTAAGAGTCGAGAATCTACAAGCCAACTTCTCACGTAAAATGTACTTCTGGCCTATTCTGGAAAGAGAGCTACAGTGGAATAGACGGATGACACAAGCTCCTGGCTGGGAAACTTTCGATTAATATAAAAAGAAGATAAAAATGAAAAGAAGAATAATTTATATAGTTACAATGTTTGCTGCACTATCTTTCTTTAGTGCATGTAATGACGAATGGAAAGACGAACTTTATTCACATATGATCTCCTTGAAAGCACCTATAGGCAGTGAAGAGGTGTCTGATATCTATGTACGATACAAACCTAACGGAGAAGTTGTATATGATCTCCCGGTGCTAGTCAGCGGATCAACCCCATTAGATAGAGACTTGAATGTTCGTATTGCTGTGGACCCAGACACGCTGGTTGCTCTAAATCTAGCCAACTACCATGAGTTGAGAAAAGATTTATGGTATAAATTATTACCTGAGCAAAACTATGAATTTACAGCACCTACCTGCTATATGCCTGCAGGCACAAGAAAGGAATTATTCCCTATCAAATTTAAGTTTTCTGGACTAAACCTGTCAAAAGAATGGGTATTACCTCTGACCGTTGAAGAAGATCCTTCATATGTGACCAATAAACGGAAAGGCTGGCGTAAAGCATTACTCCATGTTTTGCCATATAATGATTACTCAGGCAATTATTCTGCACAGCAATGAATATTTAATTTTGCTGGCTCTAATGACGATCCATTAGTAGTTGATAATCGAAGAGCACACGTCGTTGATGAAAATACAGTATTTTTCTATGTCGGAACGAAGGAAGTATAACTCAATCGACCGGGAAACTTACAAAATTTAATGTCAAGTTCGAAAAACCTATAGAAGAAACTGAAACAAAAAAACAGGTAATCTGACAATAACAGCTACCAACCCGGCAATAAATTTTCCAAATAATAGGTAATCCTACCTATGAGATTTGGGATGAAATGGATACAAATCAGCCTTATCTATTGCATCGTTATCATGTATTAAGAATGGAATATAGTTATGATGACGTAACCTCATCCAATGTTCCTACTTCGTACAGAGCTAGCGGTTCATTGCTCATGGAACGAAAGATTAATACTCTAATACCAGACCAAGACCAAGCTATTCAATGGTAAAAATGCAATATTATATCCCTACTCAATGAAATATATCAAGTCAATGGTTTGATTCTATACTAAGGAGCATTTAAACTATATGCTCAATCTGATTGGAGAAAGAATAATTATTGCCAAATAAAAAGTGACACTTAGCTTAGTTAGCAACTTCGCTATAAGTGTCACTTTTATTCATAAACAGCCTTACTTAGATTAAAAATACTTATATTTGGCAAATTTAATTCATAAAGAAATAACTCATATTATAAATATAACATATTGATGATCTAAAATCAATGAGAAAGTTACTCTTATTATTCCTATTTATTTGTGGATTAGTGCTACATGCACAAGCACAAAATGAATGTAGAATTAAGTTCCCCGGAACGGAGAAATAAAATGTATCCGTCCGCCTCACCGACAAAATCTACTATGACGTAAGCCTGCAAATGATGAAGATTACTGTTGAAAGACAAATTATCTCCAACTTAAACATAAAAGATAAAATATTGGGCGAACATCCCAAACTGTCCGGACAAAAACAGAACAAAATAAAAGAAACCTTAACCCCTGTCGTTCCACTGAAATTTTCAACGATCAATAACGAATATAACCAACTTCTACTCAATTTTAAAGGAAACTACTCAGTAGAATTCCGTGCTTTTAACGATGGAATAGCCTATCGTTTTATCACCCGCCAAAAAGGAGAAATCGAAGTATTGGGAGAAGACCTTTCATTGCAGTTCCCGACAGACTATTTATTACATCTCCAACAGCCGGGAGGGTTCAAAACAGCTTATGAAGAGCCGTACACACACATTTCCAGTCACTCATGGAAACCATCGGATAAAATGTCCGTACTTCCAGTTCTCATTGATACACGTAAATCATATAAGATACTAATCAGTGAATCTGATCTGTCGGACTATCCTTGCATGTTTCTGAAAGGAAACGGGACCAATGGCATATCCTCCATTTTTCCAAAAGTCCCCCTTGCATTTGGTGAAGACGGAGACCGCAGCCTCAAAATCGAAAAAGAAGCGGAATATATCGCTAAAACAAGTGGAAAAAGGAACTTTCCATGGCGCTACTTTGTCATTACCAAGGAAGACAAGCAATTAGTTGAGAACACTATGACCTATAAACTGGCTGACAAGAATCAGTTAGAAGATGTGTCATGGATAAAACCAGGGCAAGTAAGTTGGGAATGGTGGAACGGAGCAACCCCGTATGGGCAAGATGTAACCTTTAAAGCTGGTTGTAATTTGGAAACATACAAATACTTCATTGATTTCGCATCCAAGTTCGGAATCCCTTACATTATTATGGATGAAGGATGGGCCAAGAGTACACGCGATCCTTACACTCCTAATCCGGACGTAGACCTTCATGAGCTGATTCGTTATGGAAAAGAAAAGAATGTGGGTATTGTCCTTTGGCTGACTTGGTTAACAGTAGAAAAGAATTTTGACCTTTTCAAAACATTCAATGAATGGGGAATAAAGGGAGTAAAAATAGACTTCATGGACCGCAGCGATCAATGGATGGTTAACTACTACGAACGAGTAGCCCAAGAAGCAGCCAGACATCATTTATTTGTTGACTTCCATGGATCATTCAAGCCGGCCGGACTGGAATACAAGTATCCCAATGTATTATCCTATGAAGGGGTCAGAGGTATGGAACAAATGGGAGGCTGTAAGCCGGAGAATAGCATCTACTTGCCTTTCATGAGAAATGCGGTAGGCCCTATGGATTACACTCCTGGAGCTATGATCAGTATGCAACCGAATATCTATCGTTCCGAACGTCCTAACTCTGCAAGTATCGGTACCCGTGCATACCAAATGGCTTTATTTGTCATATTCGAAAGCGGTTTACAAATGTTGGCAGACAATCCGACCTTATATTACCGCAATGAAGATTGCACTCGTTTCATTACCCAAGTACCTGTAACATGGGATGAAACAGTTGTTCTGGAAGCCAAAGTAGGTGAATATGTAATCGTTGCGAAGCGTAAAGGAGAGAAATGGTTTATTGGTGGGATGACTAATGATAAGGAAAATGAAAGAGAATTTGAAATAAATCTCGACTTCCTGAAAGATGGCAGGACCTACCGTGTAACCTCGTTTGAGGATGGAATAAATGCAGGATATCAGGCAATGGATTACCGTATGAAATCGGCAGCAATGAATAAGAATCAAAAGCTTTCTGTCAAAATGGCTAGAAATGGTGGGTTTTCAGCTGTTCTCGAATAAGCCTATACTGTAGAAATCAAGATATCTCCCATAAAAAAGAGACTGCCTCCAATCAAAAAATGAGGCAGTCTCTCTTTTTCATAACACTCTTTATCGCTTTTCCTATTCAGCCAAGAGAACCTCTAACTCTGCCACAGCAGCCATCTTAGCCTCTTTAATGACAGCAGACAGAGCCTGAAGTTTTACATAACGTGCTTTACATGGATTAAATTCAACTGTCTGTACTTCCTTTGAATCGGCAAATGTACCAGAAGCCACAGCTTTTCCCCACTCCTTGCCATCATGGCTGATATACACTTCATATTTACCGATTCTACCTTCCGAAGAATCCTGACGAGGTGTATATTTAAGACCTTTTACTGTAGTTTCTTTAGCTAATGCAATCTGTATCTCATGAGGATAAGGAGCCAGATAGAACTGGTTATGTACCGTATGCCAGAATGTATTAATATCACCATCCGCAGCCAATTTCATACTTCCATCAGCATCACTATCCGCATATACAACCTTCTGTCTCTCTTCAGATGCACCCGATAAATTACGGACTGCATTGACATTTAATTCTGCTGCCGAAGCCCAATCCCGACCATAAATTTCAGATAAAGCAATCAATTTAAAGTAACGTGCCACAATTGGTTTCTCCAATGTTACAAACTGTGCAGAAGATGAATTTTCAAAACGACCTTTAGTCTTGTTTTCCCAGTTCTTTCCATCTTTACTGAAATAGAGCTCATAGTCCTTGATACGTCCGTTCTCAGAGTTACGAGGTTGATAAATAAACTTATCAATCTCAAGTGATGAAGACATATCCACTACTATTTCGTGGGGATGTTTAGCCACAGGATCATTCCACCGACTATGCCAGATAGTATTCAGATCACCATCGATTGCGTTACGGGCCTCTTCACCCCCATTCTCACTACTAACTGATACAATTTTCCACAGTGAACGATCCACATATATCGGAAATTCAGCTGAAGTTCTCGCACTTTTTCCTAATTGTTCTGAAACGGCATATGCTTCCACATGACCACCAGAAATAAATTCGAAAGGTTCAGTATATATCTTCTCTTCTCCGCCATTCAGACTATAATGAACAGTAGCTCCGGGAGTATTAGTCTTTAAATTCAAATAACCATTGTTATCTCTTTCTATCAATACAGGCATACATACGGGCATCTGTACGCGTGCCTTCTTTTATAAGTTCTTCTGTCGAATAACTTCTCTCCAAAGGTAGTATGATAAAACTGAAAACAGTAGGCTGGGAACGAAGTTCATACTTTTTGCATCGGGCCAGGACCACAACTGGCATTACCAAGCGGACGCTGATTAGCATCCAGACAAAGAACAGTTTCTTTACGCATCGGTACTTCATACTTATGAAGCAACCTACGATGATTGGCAGGGTCAACCATATCCTGCGCTGTTGCATGCAAAGCAGAAGCAGACATCTTATCACCTGCAATAAAGACAAAGCCTATTCCACAGGATTGGTTATTGAAATCCAACGCAGATCCTCGCGATTACCCATTTCCTGTGCTCTGACATAGTTCACCCATTGATCAGATACTAACTCATCATACACGCCTACGTAAGTGGCATCTTTTCGGTCAACATAGTTTTCCAACGGTCCGCGACCATACCAACGCATGCGTTCAAAGCCTTCCGGAAGTTCCATACGATAACCAATACGGGGAATAATTACACCTTTTGTTGAAGGAATAATAGTGCTATTAACCAAAATAGAACCATCGGCAGCCACCGTATATTCTATATTAGTTCGATAATCAAAACCCGTTTTTCCCCAGATATAGATTCTCTATCTGCAGAGTTACCTTATTATCTTCTTTCCGCACATTCCAATGTCCAGGTTCAAGAGTCATCTGATACAAGCCTTTCTGATACCAGTCACCATCCACTTGCTTATCATTATCAGTAGGAGCACGGAAAGCATTCAATTCCAACCCTTTACTAATCATGGGCAATTCATTTAATGTATAAGAAGAGATCGTTCCCTGCTGCTTTGAAAAAAGACGCTTCAAACTGCGAGCCTTTTACCAGATATGCATCATCAGTCTCTATCAGATCAATACTACCTTCTCCTGCTTTAAATACAGGCTTCGCACTATCAGAAAGTTTGAATTGCTCTGATGCTACCTCATATCCAGCCTTTTCCCATTCAGTATCTTGCTTTTGACAGAAGCGGAACTTTATAAAGTATTCGGCTCCCGGAATTTTATTGATCTGATTATCAGCTATAGTAATGACCTTACTGTCCTGTGCGTTCAAGGACAATTCTTCCAGATTAGCCGAGAATACAACTTTTCCATCCTCTTCAATCTCATACCTTCCATATAAGTCATCCAACCCTGCATGAAATCTCTTATTAGTCAGTTTATACGTCCCATTTCCCATAGCCTCAACCCATACAGGCTGATGTATTTTTTCACCTCGTATGCCTTGGCAGAGTATGTACGATCGGAAAAGATTACGCCATTCGTGCAAAAATTACCGTCATTCGGTGTATCTCCAAAATCTCCTCCGAAGGCCATATAATAACCGGAACCATCCGGAGCAGGCATCTTAATACTTTGATCTACCCAGTCCCAGATAAAGCCACCGACAAGTGCAGGATAGCGCTCATAAGTTTCCCAATATTCTTTGAAATTCCCGATTGAATTACCCATCGCATGAGCATATTCACAAACCACATGAGGTTTGACCGTTTCTCCATTCTGGAATTTCTGTAAACGCTCCTTCCCTACGCTTTCCAGCCATTGCACATCGGGATACATAGAACTGGTTACATCGCAATAAGAGCTATTACCTTCATAGTGAGTAGGACGGGTATCATCGAGCTTCTTAACAGCCTCTGCAGCAGATTTAAAGTTAATGCCATTACCGGATTCGTTGCCCAACGACCACATGACTATAGAAGCATGATTTTTATAGCGTCGCACCATATTCTCACTGCGTTCCGTAAATGCTTTCACCCATGAAGGTTCAGAGGACAATGCCATAAGACCATGGCATTCTACATTGGCTTCGGAAAGAACATATATACCATATCTGTCACATAAATCATAGAAATAAGGATTATTAGGATAATGAGAAGTACGTACAGCATTAATATTCAATGACTTCATCAACTGCACATCTTTTTCCATTTCCTCTTTAGATACCGTACGACCATTCTCCGAACTATGGTCGTGTCTGTCAACTCCCTTAAACAAAGTTGATTTTCCATTAATCAACAGCCGACCATCTTGCGCCAATTCAATCTTACGAAAACCGACCTTGACACTACGAATATCTACAGTTTTCCCTTTTTGCTTCAAAAGAATAGTGAGATTATAAAGGTTGGGCGTTTCTGCCGTCCATTTCAAAGGATTCACAACCTCAAACTGAAGTTTATTCGTTCCCGTTACAGCACGCGCATTTTGGGTAGCAATCTCTTTACCATTCTGATCCGTCACCTTCACTTGAATCTCGTTATTACTTCTTTTACCTGTAATATCTATATCCAGAGAGACGGATGCATTTTTATACTCCTTGTCTAAATCCGTACGGAAGAAGAAGTCTCTGATTTGCGTTTTAGGAGCCGACCACAGAAATACATCTCTGAATATACCGCTGAAACGCCAGAAATCCTGACACTCCAGAAAGCTACCATCTGTAAAGCGATACACCTCGACAGCAAGAACATTCTTTCCAGCTTTCAGATAAGGAGTCAGATTAAATTCGGCAGGCAGGTAGCTGTCCTCCGAATAGCCGACCTTTTTACCATTCACCCAAATATAAAAACCGGCTTCTACCCCATTAAAACGAATAAAGATGTCACGTCCTTTCCATGAATCAGGCAATATAAACTCCCTGCGATAACTACCGACAGGATTAGGCATCGTCGCAAAAGTATAGTTAGACGGACGAGGTTGAATTACATTAGGCCACTGAATCTTTTTCCAATCCCACTCACAAAAAGGATAAATCACATTGCAATATAAGGGCTTGTCCCAGTTTTTATTATGTCTTACGGCCTCTATCTGCCAGGTTGCAGGGACTTTAATATTATCCCATTGGCTTACATCATATTCCGGTTTACAGAAATCCTGCGGTCGGTCTTTCGGGTCAGCCACCCAATGAAATTTCCATATTCCATTCAGCGTTTTGTAATAAGGTGACTCTTCAATAGTCAGATTCATTGCTTGTTGTTCATCGGTAAAAGGAATAGCAATCTGAACTGCTTCTTCCTTATTGACTCCCGAGACCTGCTCATTGCTCCACTCCGGCTTATCCGTGGTTTGTGCTGTTACAGATAAAGACATAAACAAAAGTGCAATCCATGCACTTCGCATGATTCGTAGTTTCATAATAATTGATTGAGTTATTTAGTTTAAATGTTCTTCTATAATATTTTCCTAAAATTCATTCGATTACAAATGTAGCGGCTTTTACCTATTTCATACCATAAATTTGTGACATTATTATACACATTTATCAAATATAACCGAATAATCTTCACTATGATCAGATTATTTCCTAATTTGAACAATCGTTTACACCTTTTCTTCTTTTAAATCTCTATTTTTACAATCAGCTAAGACACTTAAATTATACAATAACAAAAATTACAAAACATGAGAAAAGCACATCTGATACTAGTTGGTTTACTACTCTCTTTTGCAGCAAACGCAACCAATGATATTCCTCGGCCGGAATATCCCCGCCCACAATTTGAAAGAACTACCTGGGTTAATTTAAATGGTACGTGGACATATGAAT
>ENA-OQAB01001604-OQAB01001604.1-human-gut-metagenome-genome-assembly--contig:-NODE-1604-length-10545-cov-2.755519_pt1 | contig 10545 bp, 9 predicted proteins | sample MGYA00242490_ERZ504517 | MGnify/ENA primary metagenome ERZ504517 (study PRJEB26092, sample SAMD00036298) | human gut metagenome | host: Homo sapiens | study: EMG produced TPA metagenomics assembly of... | reverse complement strand
GTCGGATGATCCACCCGCCCCGGTGTCCACCTGCTGCCTGGCGCAAAGCCGGATTTGCGGTACTCCTCCGCCACCGATGGTCCGCACCCCTCGGCGTCGAATCACGGTTGCGGAGAGCAAGGGGTGTGAAGTGAATCCCGCTGCGGTAGAGCACCTCCCGATCCTCGATGGGCGATGCGGGGCACCGAGAAGGGGTTAGCCCGGTTGGCCAGGGTCAGGCGGGAGAGAATGAGCTGGGTTGTGGAGGTGCCGATGTCGATGCCGACCGATAACAGGGTTTCACTCATTTCGGCACCTCCACCACCGGGCCCCCGCTCTGCGGGGCGGGCGCATGCCCGTAAAATCGACGCAGCGCGGAGATTTTCCGCAGACGGAATTCACTTCCGCCGAGGATGCGAACATCACATGGGGCCCCCAAACAGGCTGGCCTGTCTGGGGAGACGCGGCGCCGGTGTCGATGCCGACGGATAATAAGGTCTCCTCCATCACGCCAGCTCCCTCAGCAGACTCTTCAAGTCCTCCGCCGCCGCGGGGCGGGGGTTGGAGGGTGCGCAGAGATCCGCCTGCGCCGCTTCGGCCAGACCGTCCAGCGCAGCGGTGAGCTCCTTTCCCTCCACTCCGCAGGCGCTCAGGCGTTCGGGCAGCTTGAGCTGGGCGCGCAGCCGGTTCAGCCCCGCGGCCAGGGAGCGCGGATTGGCCGCCAGGCCGCACAGCCTGGCCAAACGTCCGTATTTCTCCGCCGCTGTCCCATCGGCGGCGTTGAAGTGGATGACGTGGGGCAAAATCAGGGCGTTGAGCCGCCCATGGGGGAGGTGAAACCGCCCGCCCAGAGCATGGGCCAGGCTGTGGCAGATGCCCAGCCCGGCGGCGTTGAAGGCGATGCCCGCCAGGTTGGAGGCCAGCAGCATGTTCCCCTTGGCCCCGCTCTCCCCCGCCGTTTCCCAGGCGGGGCGCAGGTTCTGCCAGGCCAGGGTAAATGCCTTCTCCGCCAGGGCGTCGGTGTAAGGAGTGGCCCCGCGGGCCACGTAGGCCTCGGCGGCATGGGTGAGTACGTCCATGCCTGTGTCCGCCGTCACGGCGGGGGGTACCCCCGCCAGCAGGGAGGGGTCCAGAATGGCCTCGTCGGGCAGAAGGGCGTCGTCCACCAGGGGGTACTTGACCCCCTTCTCCCGGTCGGTCAGCACGGCGAAGGAGGTGACCTCCGAGCCGGTACCCGCCGTGGTGGGCACCGCCACAAAGCGGATGTCCGCCCCGGCCCCCAGCTTCTTGCCGAACTCCAGCATGGCCTTGGCGCAGTCCATGGGAGAGCCGCCGCCGAAGGCCACCACCGCCTGGGGGCGGAACTCCGCCAGCGCCCTGGCCCCCTGGGCCACCAGCTCCAGGGGCGGGTCGGGCACCACCTGGTCGAACACCTCCACGGTGCAGTCCCGCAGGCGGGCGCGTACCCGCTCCAGCAGGCCGGACTGGGCCAGGAAGGAGTCGGTAATCACCATCACCCGCCGCCCGGCCAGCCCCTCCAGGGCCGCCAGGGCGTCCGGTCCAAAGAAAATTGTGGGCTTGAGTTGAAATCGTTCCATCGCGCTTCCCCTGTTTCTTCCTTGATGGGGTTAGTATGGCAGGCCAGGAGAAAGTTATACGGCTCTCTTTTCTTTGCTTTTCTGCACAAAAAATTTACTGGTTTTTCATCAGATTTGACCTTTACAACGGGAGTTCTTCGGTATATTATTGATCTGAAAAATATTTAGTGCTAATTATTTTTTGTTTTATCCATTTAACAGAGGAGGCTATTCTATGGCAGAGCTCCAGACGGAGCGCTCCTTCGTGGTTGAGCTGACCCCGGAGGGCGTTCAGGAAATCCAGTCCCACAAAAATATCTACACCGAGGACACAAAGCCCATTCCCCTGTCCGGCCGCGAGTGGTCCACCAAGAACTACATAACCCTCTGGACCGGTATCCTGGTTTCCATTCCCGTGTATATGATGGCCAGCGCCCTGCTGTCCGCCGGCCTAACCTGGTATCAGGCGCTGTTTATCTGCGTGCTGGGCCACACGCTGGTCCTCATCCCCTCCATCCTGCTGGGAAAGTTCGGCTCCCGCTACGGCGCCAGTTTTCCCGTCCTGTCCAAGATGGTATTCGGACCCAAGGGCACGGCCATTCCCACCATCATCCGTGCCTTCATGGGCTGCCTGTGGTTCGGGATTCAGAACTGGATCGGCGGCACAGCTCTGGACGCCATCATCGCCGTCATCTTCCCGGCCTACACCGGTCTGGCGTTCCACAGCTTCCTCAGCTTCGGCCTGTTTGTACTCATCAATTTCTACATCGGCTACCACGGCAGCCGGGCCATCCGCTTCCTGGAGGATTTCGCCGCCCCCATCCTGATCATTCTCAGCGGCGTAGTCATTGTCTGGGCCTTCTGGCTGGCCAGTCAGAAGGGAGGATTTGCCGCACTGTTCACCACTCAGGTGGCAGGCGGCAACGGCGAGAGCTTCTGGTCTCAGTTCTTCCCCTCCCTGACTTCCATGATCGCCTTTGACGCCACCATCGCCCTGAATTTCTCCGACTACACCCGCCACGCCAAGACTGAGGGGGCCCAGGTGAAGGGCCAGCTCATCGGTGCGCCCATCATGACGGCCTTCATCGTCTTTGTGGGCATCTGCGGCACCTCCGGCTCCGAGCTGGCCTTCGGCGAGGCCTTCTGGGATCCCAGCATTCTGGTCTCCCACTTCGGCAATCCCGCTGTGGTGATCATCTTCTCCCTGTTCATCATCCTGGCCACCCTGACCACGAACGTAGCCTGCAACCTGGCGGCCGCCTCCGTGGTGTTCTCCTCCCTCTTTGGCAAGGTGCTCACCTACAAAAAGGCCGTCGTGGTGGCCACGATCCTCTCCATCTGCTTCCTGCCCTGGAAACTGGTTGAGAATCCCGAGAGCTACGTGTATACTTTAAATGGAACCCTGGCCGTGTTCCTGGGTCCCATCACCGGCATCTGTCTGGCGGCCCTGTGGAGCCAGTACCGCAACCGTCTCCGCCTGCCCGACCTCTACTACCAGGACGGCGGCGCCTACTACTATCAGGGCGGCTGGAACGTGCTGGCCCTGGTGACCATGGCAGTCCTGTTCATTTTCATTTTCGTGTGCCAGTTTATTCCCGTCCTCAGGTGGATCTACGACAGCTCCTACCTGCTGGGCTGTGTGTTCGCCTTCGTGATTTACAGCGCCCTGTGCAAGCGCCAGGACCGCTGAACACATTGGTTTCCACATCCGACATCTGATAAAGGGGGTTCTTATGCGTACCATCATTCAAAACGGCACCATTGTCAGCGACACCGCCGCCTTCCGGGCCGACCTGCTCCTGGAGGACGGCGTGGTGAAGGCCGTGGGGGCGGGGCTGTCGGTCCCGGACGCCCAGGTGATCGACGCCTCCGGCAAGTACGTCCTGCCCGGCGCGGTGGACGTGCACACCCACATGGATCTCCAGGCCGGGGCCCACCGGGCGGTGGACGACTTCTACACCGGCACCGTGGCCGCCGCCTGCGGCGGCACCACCACCATCGTGGATCACATGGCCTTCGGCCCCAAGGGCTGCTCCCTGTGGCACCAGGTGGAGGAGTACCACCGTCTGGCCGACGGAAAGGCGGTCATCGACTACGGCTTCCACGGCGTGCTCCAGCATGTGGATGAACGGGTGCTCCGGGAGATGGGGGAACTCGCCGACCGGGAGGGTATCACCAGCTTCAAGGCCTATCTGACCTATGACGACCGTCTGGACGACAGGGCCCTGTTCCAGGTGCTCCGCCAGGCCAAGGAGGACGGTATCGTGATCCCCGCCCACTGCGAGAACGATGGAGTGGTCAACTACCTGCGGGGCTGGTACAAGGCCCAGGGCCTCACCCAGCCCATCTACCACGCCAGGAGCCGCCCCGCCCGCTGTGAGGCGGAGGCGGTGAGCCGCCTGCTCCACCTGGCCGCCATGGCCGGGGAGGCGCCGGTGTACGTGGTGCACCTGTCCAGCGCCGCCGGCCTGGCCGAGGTGCGCAAGGCCCGCGCCCAGCGGCAGAAGGGCGTGGGCGTGGAAACCTGCACCCAGTACCTCACCCTCACCGAGGCCTCCTACGCCGACCCACAGGAGGGCCTGAAAGCCGTCATGTCCCCGCCCCTGCGAACCCAGGCGGACTGCGACGCCCTCTGGCAAGGGCTCCAGGACGGGGTGATCGACGCCGTGGCCACCGACCACTGCCCCTTCCACTTCGCAGTGGAGAAGCAGTTCGGCGCGGGCGACTTCACCGCCTGCCCCAACGGCGCCCCCGGCGTGGAGGAGCGGCTTCCGGTGCTGTACTCGGAGGGGGTGGCCAAGGGCCGCCTGTCGATCTGCGAGCTGGTGCGCCTGCTGTGCGCCAACCCCAGCCGCCTCTACGGCCTCTACCCCCGGAAGGGCACCCTCCAGCCCGGCGCCGACGCCGACGTGGTCATCCTCGACCCGGCCAAGCGCCGCACCCTCACCCACGCCGGGCTGCACTCGGCGGTGGATTACACCTGCTATGAAGGTATGGAGCTCCAGGGGGCCATTGACCTGGTGCTCTCCCGCGGAGAAGTGGTGGCCCGGGACAACCAGTTCGTGGGCAAGCGGGGCGCTGGACGCTACCTCAAGCGGGGCCATAGCATCCTGGCCGAATAAATACAAAACGAGCGCCGCCAGCAAAGCTGGCGGCGCTCTTGCGCGGATGCGGGGCGCGGAAAACCCCCGGCCCGCAGGGCCGGGGGTTTGGGACGCGCGTCAGCGGTCCCACTTCTCGATGAGGGCGCGGAGCTGGTCGGCGAACCGACCCAGATCCTTGTTGGTGCCGCCCTTGTTGTGGGCGATGACCTCCATGAGCCTGCGGCCCACATCCTCCAGGCGCTGGTAGGCCGGCGAGCCGCCGGAGGCGGGCTCGGGCTTCTTCTCCGGCGGCAGGCCGGGGGAGAGCATCTGGTTATCCAGCAGGTCGTAGACCTCTTCGTAGTTTGGGGCGTGGGCGGCCAGTCCCTTTTCCCGGAGGGTGTTGGCGTAGACCTCCGTCACCTCCTGGTCGCCGTGGACCACGAACACCTGCCTGGGCCGGGGGACTGAAGTGCTCGATCCACCGCAGCAGGCCGTCCCGGTCGGCGTGGGAGGAGAGGCCATGGAAGTTGACGATCCGCGCCCGCACGGCGATCTCCTCGCCGAAGAGCTTGACCGAGCCGACGCCGTTGAGGAGCCGTCGGCCCAGGCTGCCCTCGGCCTGATAGCCCACGAACACCACGGCGCACTCCGGCCGCCAGAGGTTGTGCTTGAGGTGGTGGGCGAATACGGCCGGCGTCGCACATACCGGAGGCGGAGATGATCACCTTCGGGGTAGGGTCCAGGTTGAGGGCGCGGGACTCATCGCTGCTCTCGGTGATGGTAAGGCCGGGGAACTGGAACAGGGCCCCGCCCTTGAGGGCGGCGATGGCCTCCTCGTCCAGGTAGCCGTGGAGATCCCCGGAGAAGATGCGCGTGGCCTCGCCGGCCAGGGGGGAGTCCACCACCACGGAGAAGCCGGGCACGCTCTTGACGAGGCCCTGCTCCTTCATCTCCCGGATAAAGTACAGCAGCTCCTGGGTGCGGCCCACGGCGAAGGAGGGGATGATCACGTTGCCCCCATTGCCCAGAGTCTCGTCAATAATGGCGGCCAGGTCGGCGGTGTAGTCCGGCTGCTCGTCCATGTCGTGGAGCCGGTCGCCGTAGGTGCTCTCGGTGAGCACATAGTCGGCGTCCCTGATGTACTGGGGGTCGCGGATGATGGGCTGATCCCGGTTGCCGATGTCGCCGGAGAAGACCACCTTGCGGGTGGTGTCCCCCTCGGTGAGCCACATCTCCACGCTGGCCGAGCCCAGCAGGTGCCCGGCGTCCACGAAGCGCACCTTCACCCCGTCGGCGATCTGAAGCGTGGTACCGTACTCGCAGGTGACGATGCGCTTGACCGCCTCCTCCGCGTCGTGGACGGTGTAGAGGGCTCCACCGGCTCCTCCCCGGCCCGCTTGCCCTTCTGGTTCTGCCACTGGGCGTCGCTCTCCTGGATGTGAGCCCGAGTCCCGCAGCATGATGGACAGAAGCTGCCCCGTCAGGCGGGTGCAGTAGATGTTGCCGGTGAAGCCCTGCTTCACCAGCAGGGGAATGCGGCCGGAGTGGTCGATGTGGGCGTGGGTGACCACCACGGCGTCGATGTACCCGGCGGCAAAGTCCAGCTCCTGGTTGTCCCGCTCGTCCCGGCCCTGCTGCAGGCCGCAGTCCACCAGAATCTTCTTTCCCCCGCACTCCACACAGTGGCAGCTTCCGGATGACGGCCCTTGCCGCGCCGAAAAAGGTCAGTTTCATGGGGCACCTCCTTGTGCAGTTTCTACAAGGCTATTGTACTCCTAAAACCAGCCGGTGTAAATAGTCGGATAACGTCCGGTAAGACGGGCAGAAGATCCGCCTCCCTGCCGCTTGGGACAGTGCCTCGTTCCACTCCTCCAGGGTGTAGGTGTTGAGCGGCAGCACGCTGAGCAGGGTGAGCAGCCACTCCGGGTCCGCCCGGCCATCCAGCCGGGCCAGAATGCGGTTCTCCATATGCTCCCCCCTTTTCCCATTTGTATGCCGCGGCTCTGCGTGCGGTCCCTTTTCTTTTGTGGAAGCATCCAGTATACCGTAGGATAGCGGTGATCGGCATGACCAGGAACGCGGCCATCCAGTACGCCAGCGCCGGTGTCTGCTGCATCGCCGTCCCCATCTTCTCCCCAGAGAACGCCGCCGCCTTTGACACGACGAACCCCCTGTGATAGACTATGGCGGCACCATCTGAGGGGCCGCGGGCCCTTCAGAAAGAACCGGACCGGCACACGTAGGAGCCGGTCCGGTTCTTGTTATGCGTTCCTTCTTACAGTTTTTTACAGGCCACCCTCCACAATCTGGGCCTTGATCAGGTTGGTTGTGCCGGACTGTCCCAGGGGTACGCCGGCGGTAATCACCACCGTATCGCCGATCTGGACTGCGTTCTCCTTACGGGCCACATCCACAGCCAGGGAGAACATCCGGTCGGTGGAATCCACCTCGCCGGACAGGTAGGGGTGCACGCCCCAGGAGATGGCAAGCTGCCGCCGGGTGGACTCATTCTGGCACAGAGCCACGATGGGGCAGGCAGGGCGGAAGCGGGAAATGACTTTGGCGGTGTAGCCCGACCGGGTGGCCGCCAGGATGGCCGAGGCGTTCAGATCCATGGCTGTCAGACAGCAGGAGTGAGTGATTGCGTCACTGATACCGGATACCACGGGCAACAGGCTGCGCTCCCGGAAGCGGCCCCAATAGTCGATAGCCTCCTCCGCGGCGGTGACGGTGTTAACCATAGTGGACAGGGCCTCAATGGGGTACTTGCCGGAGGCCGTCTCGCCGGAGAGCATGACGCAGGAGGTGCCGTCGAACACGGCGTTGGCCACGTCGGACACCTCGGCCCGGGTGGGGCGGGGATTGCGGATCATGGAGTCCAGCATCTGGGTGGCGGTGATGACCGGCAGGCCGGCCCGGATGGTGGCCTTGATCATCTTCTTCTGGAGGATGGGCACCTCGTGGGCGGGGATCTCCACGCCCAGATCGCCCCGGGCCACCATGATGCCGTCGGAGGCGGCGATGATGCCCTCCAGGTTCTCAACGCCCTCCCGGTTCTCGATCTTGGCGATGATGCGGATATTGTCGCCGCCGTGCTTGCGCAGTTCGGCACGGATGTCCTCCACGTCGCTGGCCTTGCGCACGAAGGAGGCGGCGATGAAGTCAAAGTCGTTGTCCACGGCGAACTTCAGATCCTCCCGGTCCTTGTCGGTGAGGGAGGGCAACAGGATGTGCACATCAGGTATGTTAATGGACTTGTTGCTGGACAGGGGGCCGCCGTTTTCCACCTCACAGTGGATCTCGTGGCCCTCTACCTTCTGGACCCGCAGCTCGATGAGGCCGTCGTCCACCAGGATGCGGCAGCCGGGCCCCACCTCCTTGTGGAGGTTGGCATAGGTGACACTCACCCGGTGGCCGTCTCCGGGCACGTCATCGGTGGTCAGGATAAATCCCTGGCCCTGCTCCAGAGTCACAGGGCCGTCGGCAAAGGTCTTTATACGGATTTCGGGGCCCTTGGTGTCCAGAATGGTGGCCACGGGGGCGCCCAGGGTGTCCCGCACCTTCTTGAACATATTCAGCCGGGCCAACTGCTCGGCGTGGCTGCCGTGGGAGAAGTTGAAGCGGGCAGCGTTCATGCCGGTCCGGATCAGCCGTTCAATGGTCTCCGCATGGTCCACCGCAGGCCCCAGGGTGCAGATGATTTTGGTCTTTCTCATGTTCATACAATCGTCCCTCCGTCGGGTATCCGAATCTCCAGGTCTCAACAAAAATCCGCAGATATCATACACCATCCCGCCCCGTTTGGGAAGGGTGAAATGGGTTAAATTTATGATTTCCGCCTACAATTTTTTCAAACCGTCCGCCGGGCCGGACACCGGAGCGCCGCCCAGCAGAGGGCCGCGCCGGCGCAGCCGCAGGCGATACAGGCGGCGAGCATCCAGTTTGCGCCGCCCATATCCAAGGTCCAGCCGGCCAGCAGGCCGCCCAGCATTCCGCCCATGCCGTTGGAGGCCACCATCATCACCGTCTGGCCCCGCACCCGGTCAGCCTCGGGCACGGACTCATTGACAAAGTAGACCGACGCCGGGGTGAACAGGCCGTAGCCCAGCAGTTGCAGGGGCTGGGCCAGCAGGACGCCGGCGTAGTTGAAGGTACACAGCAGCGCCACGGCCTTGAGGGTGCCGAATACGGCGCTGATGAGCAGCAGCCGACCGCTGCCGAACCGGCGGAGCAGCTTTGGGAAGAGGAAGGCGGTGGGCAGCTCGAAGGCCCCCATCACAAACATGGCCAGGCCCAGATCGGCGTCGGTGCCGCCCCGGCTGGTGACCACGTTCACCAGGAAATTGGACAGGGGGAGCACCGCCGTCAGGCTCAGCAGCACCCCGGCCAGCATCAGGGTAAAGGACGGATTGGACCGCAGCAGGGCCAGGGCCGACTGTGGCCTCGGCCCCTCCGCATCCCGGGCGCGGGGCCTGCCCCGGTAGGGCGGGTAGGTGGCCACCAGGGCGATCTCCGCCGCGACCAGCACCACATGGGTGAGCAGCGTGCTCTCCACCCCGGAGCGCCCACCTGGAAGCCCAGGAACACACAGGTCAGGGCGTAGGCCAGGGAGCCCAGTCCCCGGCCCAGACTGTAGCGGATGGGGACGCCGTCGTTGATGAACTGGATGGCCATGGCGTCCATGAGGGGGTAGGAGGACACCTCCAGCCCGCCGATGACCGCCCACACCAGGGCGGTCTCCCCCAGCCCCATGCCCGGGGCGAGCCAGTACCAGACGCTCACCCCCAGGGAGAGGAGCATGGACAGGGAGACGATACGCTTGAGGGGGAATTCCGGGTGCCGGTCGGCAAAGCCCCCCAGCAGGGGCTGGCACACAATGCCCGCCAGGCAGCGCACCGAGGTCATCAGCCCGGCCTCCCCGTTGGAAAAGCCCCGGTCCAGCAGCAGGGCGGTCTGGTACCCCACGATGGAGGCAAACATGGCCCAAAAGCCGATCTGCATGGCCATATAGTGCCAGTCCAGCCGCCGGAGGGAGGGTTGTCTCTGTATGGTCAAGGCTCATTCCTCCGTATGTTCATATTGGAACAGGTTGTCCAGCCGGGTGGTGCTCGCAGTGTAGAGGGTGAGGGCTATATCCGGCTCCAGGCCCGCGATGGTGTCCAGCAAATCCCCCTCGAAATACCGCAGATCAATGGTGGTCAGCTCCGAGCAGGAGAGGGCCAGGAAGGGGGTGAGGGCGCAGGCAAAGGAGTCCCGCAGCAGCACCACCCGCGGCCCGTCCGGATTCCTGTGGTTGGTGATGGTGGCGATTGGGTAGTCGCCGCCGGCGTAGTAGGTATAGGGGTTGCCGTTGAACCAGTCCTGCTGGGCCACCCGCTCGGGGAAGCACACCGACGTCTCAAAGGGGCCGGTGCGGGTAAAACCGTAGGCGGGGCAGGAATAGGTCAGCTCGGTGTCGAATTTGGGGGTATAAAGCGTGATGTCGTCCGCCCCGGCGTAGAGGGAGCCCACCCGCTTGCCCTGGCTGCCCAGGAAGAAGTGCTCCAGCACACGGGTATCCCAGTTGGCCGGATCGGTGAGGGCCGGGTCGGCGGCCAGGCCGTACCGCTCCTCCAGCTCGTCCGTCAGCGCCTGCCAGGCGAAAAAGGCCGCCTCGGGCTTCCAGTGGTGGTCGGTGCGGAAAAACCAGTTGGAGTAGATGCCGTTCTCCTCAAACAGGGGGCGCAGATCCACATAGTCCGTTCCCTGCCGCTCCAGCTCCTCCAGGAACGCGTCGGCGCTCTCGTTGCCGTACTCCTCCACCCCGGTCGGGAGCAGCGCCTCCCCACGCTGGAGCTTCTGTGGGGCGTTCACGTAGAGGTAGGGGATTCCCAGGGCCTCCAGGTCCTGGGAAAACGCCGCCG
>ENA-OQAB01001601-OQAB01001601.1-human-gut-metagenome-genome-assembly--contig:-NODE-1601-length-10569-cov-2.009577_pt1 | contig 10569 bp, 11 predicted proteins | sample MGYA00242490_ERZ504517 | MGnify/ENA primary metagenome ERZ504517 (study PRJEB26092, sample SAMD00036298) | human gut metagenome | host: Homo sapiens | study: EMG produced TPA metagenomics assembly of... | reverse complement strand
ACTTTCTTACGGTCAACGCAAAGCGTTGACCTGCGCAGCTAAATGCGCTGACCTGCTGAACAGTTACAAAAAATTTTTTTTAGTCTGTCTCTTCAATTCAGCCCATTACGCCGTTCAATTTAGCATAAATATAGGTATCTTTCCAAAGAGGCCTGTTTTCGTCATCTTTCCAGAAATAAACATTTTGTCTTAAATGTGCTTCTCTCTCAAACCCCAATGCCTCTAACAATTTCCAGGAACTTGGGTTTTCAGGATCGCACTCAGCAAAGATTCTGTGTATACCCTGTGAAAATGCCTGTCCCACTAAAGCCAGACAGCTTTCCTTTGCATAACCTTTTCCCCAATAATCCTGGTTAAATACATATCCTATTTCAAGCCACTCAAAATCCCTATTTCCCAGATACACATTTCCTATCATTTTATGGCTTTCCTTTAATTCAACAGCAGTCATTTCATCTGTTGAAATCCTCCATTCAAGATTATGCCTTACTTCATCCATGCTCATAGGCCTGTAAGGTTCAAATTTTACCACCTCCGGATTTGATAAATATTCGTACAAATCCTGTAAATCACTTTCCCTGTACCTTCTTAAAATCAATCTATCTGTTTCTGCGATTACAGTTATCCCTTCCAAAAGTATTTCTCCTTAAATCTTTTATGCCCCTGCTGCTTTTTACATTTCAATCCACGAGGTCGTAAAGACCTCGACAAGATTCAACTTTTGGTTTTTTTTATCTCAAAGAATATTTCAATCCACGAGGTCGTAAAGACCTCGACTCCGGAACGTGTCATTCGGCTGTTGTTTTTATTATATTTCAATCCACGAGGCTGTATAAGCCAGGTCTTGCTCTATAAACAGTAAATAAATACAACTAATATATCCTTTCGGCATTTACTAACAGCCAACATAAAGCTATTCAATAGACATACTTGTTTTTCAAACCAAAAAGATTTAATATCAGTATACAGTATAACATTACCAATAGGAATCCTGCAACATTTCAAAATAGAAGTTCGCGGACATTATTTCATTTCATACATTCGGATGTTCCGCCGCGGCATAGTCATGGGCTGAAGCGTGCCGCGGCGGTCTCCCCAATATATAAAATAATGTTCCCGAAAAAGGAGGGTATTATGGCTGCTTTTCATGGTAGTGATTTGGAAAAAATAGAACAGATTTACGGGATAAAAAAGGAAGAGATTACGGGATTTGGGGGCAAATGTTAATCCGCTGGGTCTCTCGCCTTTCATGAAAGATTATCTGGCCGCTCATCTGGATGTGCTGTGTGCTTATCCTGACCGGAACTATACGGCGCTCCGACGGGCGATAGCTGACTATACCGGCGCGGATGCGGAAAATATTATGGTGGGAAACGGCTCCACAGAGCTTATCTCTGCTGCAATACAGGCCATACATCCTCATGCCGCAGTCGTACTCGGGCCTGCTTATTCCGAGTATGAGCGTGAGCTGACCCTGGCGGGAAGTGTGCTTCACTATTATGATCTGTGTGCGGAAAAGGATTTCGTCCTGGATGTGGAGGATCTGGAACGCTTTATTATGGAACATGCCGATGGTGCCAAGGCTGCCGGAGGGAAGCTGCGCCTGCCCGGGCTGCTTGTGCTGTGTAATCCGAACAATCCAACCTCCAGCGCAGTTCCGGCCTCGCAGATGCGCCTCCTTCTTTCTTTTTGCCGGGAAATAATATTTTCGTCATGACAGACGAAACCTATGCCGAATTTGCACCCTCCGTATCGGAAATCACTTCCATTCCCCCTGGCCGGAGAGTATGACAACCTCCTGGTACTGCGGGGTGTTTCTAAATTCTGGTCCGCTCCCGGGCTTCGTCTAGGCTATGCCGTCACCTCCAACGGGGAACTGCGCGGCAGGATTGATGCCGCCAAAAATCCCTGGACCGTCAGTTCCCTGGCGGATGCCGCCGGGCAAATCATGTTCACTGATAAGGAATACATTGAACGCACCCGTTCCCTTATCGGTAAGGAACGTGAACGCTGTATCCAGACTCTGGCCGCGATTCCTGAGCTTAAGGTTTACCCCGCCTATGCCAACTTTGTCCTGGCCCGCAGCCTCAATCCGGAAATAACGGCCCGGACTCTCTTTGAGGCCGCTATCCGCCGTAAAATGATGATTCGGGACTGCTCCGACTTTCATAGCCTTAACGACAGCTATTTCCGTTTTTGCTTCATGCTGCCGGAGGATAATACACGGCTGCTTACCTGTATCCGGGAGTTGTTCGCGTAACCGAAGCCCTGCTGCAGGCAACGAAATAACAAGGTAACGGTTCAGCCAGGCCTGCTGCCCTGCCGGACGGTGGGATTTTGCTGTCCCACAAAGCGGTGGAATTTTATAATCCTGCAGAGCGGCGGGGTTTTACAGTCCTGCAGAACAGTGGTATTTATCATTGACAGCCGCAGGATACTGCAATAGAATTAAAACAGAAATAATAACGGGAAAAGGTGATGTGAATCCGGCGTATCGGATGCTGTATAACCGGCAGCATGGATATTGCTGGAGAAGAGCGGATAAAATCAATTCAACAGGAAACGAAGGGCTGTTTTAACAGCTTACTTTTTGTGCCTGGCACTTGATTTTATTTACTCTTCAACTAACACTTCAGCTTTTGAGTCTTAGCCGCAGAGTAAAATCTGCGGCTTTTTCTGTTTATGAAAGGAGCAGTAAAATGAACAACAAAATTATCGAAGCCTTGAAAAAACCAGCGGTCTATACACCGTCAGGCACCGCCTTCTGGGATGATGATTACATCTCCGGACAAATGCTTAAGGCGCATCTGGATCCGGACTTCGAGGGCGCCAGCAGGAAGCTTTTATTTATTGAAAAATCAGCAGCATGGCTCAGCGATCTTGTACCGCCATCTGATTATCCACAGCTTCTTGATATCGGCTGCGGCCCCGGCATTTATGCTGAAAGATTTGCCCGGGCAGGCTATCAGGTTACTGGCGTGGATTTTTCAAGACGTTCCATTGACTATGCCAGACAGTCCGCCCGGAGCCAGGGCCTGGATATTTCTTATCTATATCAGAATTATCTGGAGATGGAGCTGCCGCAGTCCTTTGATTTTGCCGTTATGATCTATTGCGATTATGGCGCGCTGTCCGCTGACGGCAGGAAAAATATCATGGACCGGGTTTACCGGCAGCTGAAGCCGGGCGGCTGCTTCGTGCTGGATGTATTTTCCATGGCCGCCTACCATCATTTCCGGGAACGGCAGACCTGGGAGCTTTGCCAAAGCGGCGGCTTCTGGCGTCCCGGCGAATATGCCGCTTTCCAGGGTTATTATAAATACCCCGAAAATGTAACCCTGGATCTGACAGTCGTCGTTTCCGGTAAGGAGATCACTCCCTATTACCTGTGGAACACTTATTTTACCGTGGAAAGTCTGGCCGGAGAGGCCGAAAATGCAGGCTTTAAGGTTCACGGTGTCTTCGGGGATATTGCCGGCGCACCCTTTTGCAGGGAAAACGATACCCTTTCCATATTTTTAAAAAAGTAAAGAATTCTATTGACATTCTATATTTATTGTTATATTGTATTATTAAATTAATACAGAGATACACATTAAGAAAGGAATGATGATATGGCATGGAACCTGGATTCTGACCGCCCCATCTATGCACAGCTGCTGGAACGCATCCAACTGCAGATTGTTTCCGGCACCTATGGACCGGGTGATAAACTTCCCAGTGTCAGGGAACTGGCCGCTGAAGCCAGCGTAAATCCCAACACGATGCAGAAGGCCTTTGCGGAGCTGGAGCGCAGCGGCCTGATTGTAACAAAACGTACCAGCGGCAGATTCGTAACGGAGGACAAAGACATGATTACACAGATTCGGACTCAGCTGGCAAAAGAAGAAGCATTATCCTTTATCGAAAAAATGAAAGAACTGGGTTTTGAAAAAAATGATATCCTGGCACTGCTCTCAGCCGTTGCTGAAGAGCCTGCCGAACAAAGGAGGGAGCGCGCATGAACGATCTTGTGACTATTTCCGGCCTTTCCAAGGCTTATGGTCATTTTATGGCGCTGAACAACCTGAATCTGAATATTCCCAGAGGACGCATTATCGGCCTCCTCGGTCCGAACGGAAGCGGCAAGACCACGCTGATTAAACTGCTCAATGGTCTTCTTACCCCTTCCTCCGGCCAGATCCTGATTGACGGAAAGGCTCCCGGCGTGGAAACCAAGAAAAAAGTTTCCTATCTTCCGGAACGCACCTATCTTACCAGCAGCCGGACCGTAATAGATTTGGTGGAATATTTTGAAGACTTCTACGATAATTTCAACAGGGAAAAAGCCATGTCCATGCTGGAGAGCCTGCAGATTAACCTGAACTCACGCCTGAAAACCCTTTCCAAGGGCACCAAGGAAAAGGTTCAGCTGGTGCTGGTTATGAGCAGGGAAGCCGATCTTTACATCCTGGATGAACCGATAGCGGGTGTGGATCCTGCCGCCCGTGATTTCATCCTGAAAACAATCATCGGCAACTATAACGAAAATGCATCCATCCTGCTTTCCACTCATCTTATATCCGATATCGAGGCCGTGCTGGACGACGTGATTTTCATCAGGGACGGACAGATTATGCTCTGCTCTTCCGTGGAAAATATCCGGGAAACCTATGGAAAATCCGTGGACAGTTATTTCAGGGAGGTGTTTGCATGCTGACGAAATTACTGAAACATGAATGGAAGGAAACCTGGCGCATCCCCGCTTTATGCTGTGCCATTGTCATACTGATGACCCTTACGGCCGTCATCTGTTTTACCAGGATGAGCCCTCCCGCCAATGCAGATGATCTGAATGCAGGCGCTTTTGTATTGATGATGTTCTATGTAATGACCATCACCTGTATCAGCTTTGTCATCACGCTTTATGTAGCGGTCCGTTTTACAGGAATCTGTATACCGATCAAGGCTATCTTATGCATACACTGCCTGTAACCCCCAGGCAGCTGCTGGTTTCCAAGCTTTTAGTAAGCACTGTGTGGCTGTTCGTAGTTACTCTGCTGGTGCTCGGGCAATTTTCATGATACTCATTTTGCCCTGCCGGTTATGGTATTGGAGGATATGAATCTGTCCTTTTCCTTCTTTATGAAATATGCCGCTGAATATTCCAACGCGCTGTTCGGGATGTCGCTGCCGGCGTTTATCGTATTTAACTTTTTTTATTTTCTTGTTTCATCAATGAGCAGCGCTTTGGTTATTTATGGTTCCATATCCCTTGGCCAGATGTTTTCAAAGCACAAGGTGATGGGCTCTGTCCTGTGTTACATTGGCGTTACCATTTTAATCCAGACAGTGACCTCCTTCGCCATGACGCCCTATCTGACAAAAATAGTCATAACGAACCGTTCCGTTTCTATCGGCCCCGGGATCCCGGACTTCATGGGAAGTTTTATGCGCAATACCTTTATATTTTCCTTTATAGCCTCCGTAGTCACGGGCGCCGCCTGCTATGTTCTTTCCGAATACCTTATGAAAAAGCAGCTGAACCTGGATTAAGGATTTCAAACAGTATTTACAGAGGAAGCAGTCTTGGCGGCTGCTTCCTTTTTTGTGCTGACGTTTCACATTTTCAGGTGAAAATCTGCCTTCTGCCTATGTTTCTATCCTCTTTTCGTTTTCAAAGCCCTTTTCAGCTTTCGGCGGAAACTTCCTCCCGTAAGCGCATATAATAACTGTAAGCAATAAATATGAGGTTACCGCAACATATGGCAAACAAACTGCATGCCGCCCAGACATCCGACAGTCCCTATGCAGGTGGGCTGAAAATCAGTCTCACCTCCAGCCTTGGCCCGCTTCCGATAAAAGGCGCTTCCGTTACCATCTCCCTGACAGGAGATCCGGATTCCGTCGTAGAAACCCTGACCACTGATGAATCCGGCCAGACCGATACGGTGGAGCTTCCCGCGCCCCCGGTAGATTACAGCCTGACGCCTACCGACCAGCAGCCTTATTCCGAATACAACATATCCGTTGAGGCATCCGGCTTTGAGCCCGTACTCGTTTCCGGTACACAAATCCTGGCCGATGTTACCGCTGTTCAGCCGATTTCCCTGATTCCTGAGGAACGGCCCGGAAGGGAAGAAGATATTATAATCCCGGCCCATACCCTTTTCGGTATTTTCCCTCCCAAAATTCCGGAGGCTGAAATAAAGCCTGTGGATGAAACAGGCGAAATCGTTTTAAGCCGGGTCGTCATCCCTGAATTTGTCATTGTGCATGACGGTGTCCCCTCCGATTCCACCGCCCCGAATTACTATGTCCGCTATACGGATTACATTAAAAATGTGGCTTCCTCCGAGATTTATGCGACCTGGCCGGAATCCACCATTTATGCAAACATACTGGCAATTATGTCCTTTACCCTGAACCGTGTCTATACGGAATGGTACCGGAACCAGGGCTACAATTTTACCATTACCTCTTCCACCGCCTTTGACCAGAAATGGGTCTACGGCAGAAATATCTTTGAAAATATCAGCTTTCTGGTAGATACTATTTTTTCCAATTATCTCTCCCGCCCCGGCGTGAGGCAGCCGATACTTACCAGCTACTGTGACGGCCGCAGGGTGAGCTGCCGGGGGCTAAGCCAGTGGGGGCTCCATGTATCTGGGGGAGGAAGGCTATGACGCCATTGACATCATCCATTATTATTATGGCAGTGACATGTATATTAACTCCGCCGACGCCATCAGCGGCGTCCCTTCCTCCTGGCCCGGCTACGATTTGACCATAGGCTCCTCCGGAGCCAAGGTGCTCCAGATGCAGGAGCAGCTCAACCGCATCCGGCAGAATTATCCTGCCATCCCCTATATAACCCCGGACGGCATATTCGGCCAGCAGACCGCAGCGGCGGTGAGGGTTTTCCAGCGGGTGTTCGGGCTGCCCCGGACCGGTGTGGTGGATTTTCCCACCTGGTACGAAATTTCCCGTATCTATGTGGGAGTTTCCAGAATCGCGGAGCCTTCCTGAAACAGGAAGGGTTTTCTCCTTTTAACCAGCCTTCTTCATGCCTCCTCCTTATGCATAAAGGCGGTACAGATACCTTTTACCGTATCCGTACCGCCCTTTTTTTCTCTTTATTCTTCAAAGGGTCCTCATGGCCAGTATGGTGTCCGTAATCAGATCATCCAGGCTCCAGCCCAGCATTTCTGCGCCCTGCTCAATCACTTCCCGGGAGCAGCCCGCAGCAAAGCTTTTTGTCTTGAACTTCTTTTTCACGGACTTCAGTTCCAGATCCTGTACGCTTCTGGAAGGACGCATCAGCGCGGCAGCGCCGATCAGGCCAGTTAGCTCATCTACCGCAAAAGCACCTTTTCCATTTCCTTTTCCGGCTTTACGTCTACGGTCAGGCCATAGCCATGGCTCGCCGTCGCATGAATCAGGGCTTCATCCAGCCCCTCAGCCCTCATGATTTTCTGGGATTTTATGCAGTGCTCTTCCGGATACTGTTCAAAATCCAGATCGTGGAGCAGCCCCACGATTCCCCAGAAATCCACCTCATCTTCATAGCCCAGCTTCTGTGCAAAGTATCTCATAACACCTTCCACGGTCTGCGCATGCTTCAGATGGAATTCGTCCTGGTTGTATCTGGTCAGAAGCTCCCAGGCTTCTTCCCTTGTTGGTATTTTTCCCATGCTGTCATCTCCTTCGCTTTTTCCGGCAAAATTCTGCCCGAAGTATAATCGGCCCGCCGGCGCTTATTTCACAGCTCCCATATTATATAGCCGCTTATATAGCCGCCGCGCGCTTATTCCGCCACTGCCCGGAATGCCTCCTCCAGATCCTGAATGATATCATCAATATGCTCCGTTCCAATGGAAAGCCGGATAATCATGATTTTGTCTAATCACATTATTGCGGAAGACTAGACCGTCCACAGATTTTGCATACAGGATCGGCATATCAAAGGTTTCGAACTCGTTGTCCTCGATCACGATTCCGCTATGAAAATATCTCTTCTGACTTTTCAAATCAGGTATCTCCGGATATATAGAAATAACGGCGTTCGTAAATTGGAACTGATTTGTCAAAGCATTGATAAACTTGTTATTCCGGAGCTGTACGTCATGGCAGGCACCCGTCTCGAACCACCCGTTGCAGTCGCCGCACAGTAGGATTGCCGTACCGGATGTGTGATCAAAAACGTTATTCTCGACCACAGTCTTCTTCGGAGTGCTGAACAGGGAACCACGGGCACGGTTATTACGGATCACATTATCGGCAAAATAAACCTCCGGCGTCCATTCCAGATTCTCGATACCGTAAGTACCGACCTCGCTAATGGCGGGATCGACAGGTTTCTCAAACGTAATGCGGAACTGTTTTGCACCATGGCCGTCAGGCTTGTCGGCTGCTTCAATCGCAGCCACCTTGTTCTGTTCACCTAAAACCTCCATCGTTTTGGACTCGATGAACTGGACGGCATCGCCCGGACGCCCCCATTCGAAACCGTAGGACTGCCCGTGCATATATTCGCCGACCAACGTCTTGTCGTCTATTCGCTTTTGCACCTTCAGATAGGTTCCATGCACATTGATGGCATCATCCATCATACCTTCATACAGACCACCGACCGAACGGATCAATCCCTTACAGCCGGAGAAATGAGTCGCATCGGCCTGTGTCGTGAAATAACGTGGATCGTCCTTGCCACGCAGGCAGACCGAGAATTTATCCAACGTGATATTTTCACTCATCTGGGCCAGCAGACCCATTCCTTCAGCATAATGAACCTGTATATTTTCGAGTGTCGTATTCGTATCATGATACATAAATACACCCGGAGTCGGACGACCGTATCCACGGAACACAACGACCGTTCCCGGTATCAGTTTCTTGTTCTTCCAAGGCGCAAGAATCTTGCGGGAAGCAATCTCTGCGACATGCTTGCTGCCCACACTAATATCGCTGGTGGTATAGACCAGTCGCTTTGTATCTCCTTCAAAAGCGATGCCCCAGGCAGGGACATGTTCCCAACCTTCCCCTTTAGCGACAAAGTTGCTATCGCGTATTTCGTACTCCACCCAGGGAGCGACCTCATAGGTGATCAAGCCTCCGACCGTGTCGTTCTCCAACACTTTCACTTGGCTGATATGTGGATTCGCAAAATCGATACTAAAGTTCTTCAATGTACAGTTCTCCGAACCGACCAAGAAACCGGAAGCATCCGCCCATGGAAACCAGTTCGGAACCTTGTCCGTCAAATATCACATTCTCATATTTTCAAAAGCCAGTCCCACCAGTTTCGGATTATCCTGGTCATGGTTGGAAATGAAGTATTCACGTTTGGAAGCAACCTTCGGGATAGAAATCATAACGTCCCTTCGGCAACAGTATCCGGACCGTATCGGAGTTCACTTCCGCCGCAATCTCTTGAAGAGCTTTCGCAATCAACGGAGAAGCATTTTCCCCGGTGATCCGGCTTCAGACCATATCCGGACAGGTCATACGCGCCGCCTTTACATGCCGTAAACAAAGCGATAAATAAAAGTGTCAAAAACAGAGTTTAGTTTCATGGCTTACATCTTTCGTTGATTATATTTTCAATTATTTAGGGGCAAACTTACTCAAAATTATCCGATTTTATTGTAAGTTTGCCCCTCTTAAATATCAAATAGATATGGAACATCCAATAAGCATTTATAACACACTCACAAGAAAAAAAGGAACAAGTTCATCCCGCTGCACGAACCGCATGTGGGTATGTACGTTTGCGGTCCTACGGTTTACGGTGACGCCCACCTGGGCCACGCACGGCCGGCTATCACTTTCGACCTGCTGTTCCGTTATCTGACTCATATAGGATACAAGGTACGCTATGTACGCAACATAACGGATGTCGGCCACCTGGAACATGATGCTGACGATGGTGAAGACAAGATTGCCAAGAAAGCCCGTCTCGAACAACTCGAGCCGATGGAAGTGGTGCAGTATTACCTGAACCGTTACCATCACGCTATGGAAGCGCTCAACGTTCTACCGCCCAGCATCGAACCGCATGCGTCCGGCCATATCATCGAGCAGATCGAACTGGTAAAGAAAATACTGGATAACGGATATGCTTACGAAAGCGAAGGTTCCGTTTACTTCGACGTGGAGAAATACAACAAGGATCATAATTACGGTGTTCTTTCCGGACGCAACATCGACGATATGCTGAATACTACCCGCGCACTGGACGGACAGGATGAAAAACGTAATCCGATCGACTTCGCTCTCTGGAAATGCGCACAACCGGAGCATATCATGCGTTGGCCGTCTCCGTGGAGCGACGGCTTCCCCGGTTGGCACTGCGAATGTACGGCTATGGGTAAAAAGTATCTGGGCGAACATTTCGATATCCACGGTGGCGGCATGGATCTGATCTTCCCACATCACGAATGCGAGATTGCACAGGCTGTTGCTTCACAGGGAGAAGATATGGTTCACTACTGGATGCACAACAATATGATTACCATTAACGGGCAGAAGATGGGCAAGTCATTGGGCAACTTCATCACGCTGGAGGAATTTTTTACTGGTGACAACAAG
>ENA-OQAB01001600-OQAB01001600.1-human-gut-metagenome-genome-assembly--contig:-NODE-1600-length-10572-cov-1.786022_pt1 | contig 10572 bp, 11 predicted proteins | sample MGYA00242490_ERZ504517 | MGnify/ENA primary metagenome ERZ504517 (study PRJEB26092, sample SAMD00036298) | human gut metagenome | host: Homo sapiens | study: EMG produced TPA metagenomics assembly of... | reverse complement strand
TCGTTTTGCAGGAAGATTACACAAAGATCGCCAAACGGAAAATAGCCGATATAAAAGCGGATGTGCAGACTAAAGTCGCCAATATCAATGGTGCGGAAATCTATGTCTCTGATGCTATGGGAGGCGGAGGAGATAACTCGGCTCTGAGCAGTCTGGGCGGATTCATGCGTTTGTTGGGTATCGGTGACAACAGTGAACGGGTGGTGATCAGGGGATCTGATTTCGAAATGATGCAGATGGTGGCAGAGGAAGTGCGTTATTTGTTGGACGAACAGGATTTTGTACAGCATACTCATGTTTCGTATACTCCCCGTCAGGCAGAAATAAATCTGAACTTTGACCCTATTCTGCTGACTGCTTATGATATTAACCGTGGCAATATTACCACCGGATTGACTGCGCTTAATAATGAATACTCTTCCGAAGCTACTTTCAAGGTGGGAGAGGATATTTATGATATTATTATCCGTGACGAAATACCGGAAAAGGAAACTGAAGAAGAGGCACAGGAAAAAGCTCAGAAAGAGAAAACTGTGGATGACTTGCGTGCTATCCGGATAGAAAATGCCAATGGCGGTATGCACAATCTAGAAGATATATCGTCTCTGAATTATGGACGTGGGCGTTCGCGCATCATCCGTGTCAATCAAGATAAGCAGATTGAGGTATACTATGCTTTTCCGAGAGATGTTCAGTCTTCGAAAGATTTATTGGGAGGATATCGTTCCGATATCGACCAGTTGATTGCCAGTTATAATCTTCCGTCCGGAGTCGCTGTGCAGGTATTCCATGAGGAGGATGAATTCGGGATTTTCAAATTCCTTATCTGGCAGCTTTTCTTTTGATATTTATGATCCTTGCTCAGTCTTCGAATCTGTAGTGACGCCTTTGTGTTGCTTTTTACCATTCCGTTGGCTGCTATCGGTTCTTTGCTGGCATTATTGCTTTCGAGCAACAGTCTGATGAATGCGAATACACTGACAGGGTTCCTTATTCTGTTGGGAGTAGTCGTCAATAACGGAATCATTCTGATAGATTACGCCAACATTTTGCGTAAACGGGGATACCGTCGGAACAGGGCGTTGATGACTGCCGGTATGTCACGTATTCGTCCCATTCTGATTACTTCCATCACCACAATTGCTGCCATGCTTCCGTTGGCTATGGGAGATACGGAGTATGCAGGGGCTATCGGTGCACCTTTTGCCATTACAGTGATAGGCGGACTTTTCTTTTCCGCCATGCTGACGCTGATTTTAATTCCGACAGTTTGTATGGGACTGGAAAATGTGCTTCAGTGGTACCGTTCGTTATCCCGTAAACTATGGACCATTCACCTGATTCTTTTTGTGTCCGGTGTAATCTGTATCTGGCTATACACTGACGGAATGCTTTGGCAGTCAATCTATCTGGTAGCACTGATTGCAGGCATACCGGGGATGACATACTTTGCGCAAACCAGTCTTCGGAGAGCTAAGGCGGAGGTTATCAATCCGGATGAAGAAATACGTATTTCTGTCCGCAATCTGGTTAAGATCTACGATTGGCCTGGACACATCAGCCGTCAGTGGAACAGTGGTTTGCAATTACGCAAACGTCTGGGATTGAGCAATGAATATCATTCTCTGAAGGACTTTATCAATGTGCTATGGCAGTTTGGTATCTTACTGTTTGCCATTATTTCACCTATTTCTTCATTCATAACAGGCTTTGGATATTCCTGTTCTCGTTCGCTATTTATGCAGCGATACTGTATTGTGGAGAAAGGTACGTTCCTATTTATATTATCGGTACGGAGATAATCGGGTAACAAAGATCGTAAACCGGGTGATATTCTGGAGTCTTCCTCCTCTTATCCTGTTTCAGTTATTCCGAAAGCTGGATAATAACGGACTGGTCATCATGATCGGATTGTTATGGCTGGTGGGTATTGCTATCTATGTCACTTCCCAGTATCTGTATGATCACGATGTAAATATAGAGCGTGTCACCGGACGTTTGCAGGGCTTCGCCGTTCCTATTTCCGTATGGTGAAGAGTGTTCCTATGATTGGGAAAAACGACGCAAAACCTTTCAAAGCATTGCGTGGAGTATCGTTCGAGATTCAGACGGGTATGTTCGGACTACTGGGACCCAATGGGGCCGGTAAATCGACCTTGATGCGTGTCATCTGTGGTATTTTTGAGCAGAGTTATGGTAGTATCTGGATCAATGGTCTGGATACCCGTATCTACAGAGAAGAGCTACAGAGTCTGATAGGTTTCCTTCCACAGGAATTCGGAACTTATGAGAATATGACTTCGTGGGAGTTTCTGGATTATCAGGCTATACTGAAAGGGATTGTAGACGGTGAGTTACGAAAGGAGCGTCTGGATTATGTACTGAAAGCGGTACATATGTACGAGCGGAAAGACGAAAAGATAGGTTCTTTCTCGGGAGGTATGAAACAGCGTATTGGTATTGCGCTTATTCTGCTTCATTTACCGCGTATCCTGGTTGTGGATGAGCCTACAGCGGGACTCGACCCTCGCGAACGTATCCGTTTCCGTAATCTGCTGGTAGAGTTGAGTAAGGACCGTATCGTTATTTTCTCCACTCATATCATTGAGGATATATCCAGTTCCTGTAATCAGGTAGTGGTGATCAATAAGGGTGAACTGAAATATTTCGGTGATCCTTCGGACATGGTGGAAATGGCTAACGGGAAAGTATGGCAGTTTAATATAGATAAGACAGAATTTGAAAAAGTACTGGACAAATCGTTGGTAATACATCATATTCAGGAAGGCGATACGATTCGGGTGCGCTATCTTTCTGTCGGACAGCCTTATGAAGGGGCTGTAGAGGTAGAAGCTAATTTGGAAGACGCTTATCTCTGTCTGCTGAAGAATATGAATTAAAAAGAAAAGAAGGATATGACATTCAAACAATTGATACAACTGTTGCCTAAAGTAGTCAGGTATAACCTGAAGATTATATTTGCCGGGAAGTTTTTCTGGTTTCTGTTGGCTGCATTTGGCTTTTTTGCTCTTTTTATGTTTCAGAATGCGTGGAAACGGGAGGAGATTAACGAGGGACTCATCTATAGCATCCTGATGTTTCCGTCTATGCTGCTTATTTTCTATCCGGCTGTATTCGGCATTCAGAATGATGAAGATAGCCGGATATTGGAGATTCTTTTTGGAATCCCTGACTATAAGTATAAGGTTTGGGGCGTGCGGTTATTGATGATTTATGTGGCAATTTTTGTTATTCTGATTATCTTTTTCATACATAGCCATTTTATTGCTGTATCCGGTCAATCCGCTTGAGATGGCATTACAGTTGATGTTCCCGATACTCTTTTTCGGAAATATGGCTTTTATGCTGTCTACCATTACGCGGAGTGGAAACGGAACTGCCGTATTTATGATTATTATAGGCATTGCATTGATGTTCTTAGGTAAGCCGGATTCTTTCTGGAACGTTCTGCTGAATCCTTTTCGTGTTCCCGATAATGTTCATCCGATCATTTGGGAGGGAATCCTTATCAAAAACCGCATTTTCCTTTTATCCGCCAGTTTAGTTTGGATGATGGTCGGATTACTTTATCTGCAGAAAAGGGAAAAGTTTGTATAACAGCAGATTAGGATGCTGAATATTCTCAAGTGTTCTTGCTGCGATGAGAAAAAATTCTCACTATAATGAGAAAATCTTCTCATAGTAATGAGTATTTTTTCTCATCATGGTAAGTATAGTCCTATGTATGCGGGAACAGAAATAGGGAATCAGAAGTAGTATCCCAGATTCACATAACAGCTTCCTTTATCAGTCTGATTGGAATATCCGAACGTAATCTCCAATGGACCGAAAATACTGTCCATACCATATCCGGCACTGATACTAAACAGTTGTTTCCCTTTCAGTATTTCGAAGAAGTGACTGTCCGTCAAGCCATAATTACCTGTCAGAGTGAGATAATGAATGCTTCCCATCCGTTGTCTGAGTTTCACGGATGCAATCATGATAGAATTGTCCATCAGTTCCATATTGGTCACACCGGCAAACGGCAGTTGCTGTGGAATGTAGAGTCCGTATACTTCGCCGCCAATGGCATTTTGCAAGGGATAGGCGATGTCTTTTTCCAATCAGAACACGGCCATAGATGGATGGGATAATGGAAAAACGTCGGGTAACAGGTATGACACTGGACCACGAGCCGCTCAACGCAGAGAATGGGGCATGATCATTATACTGCGCCATATTATCGGTATAAAGCGAATAGGCAGCTTTGAATTCGGTTCCTTTGGAAGGGAAATATCCCTTGTCGAATGTACTATAGTGTACCTGAGCGAAATAACTCAGGAAGTGTTCGGATTCTACATCCAGTCCAATGAGTTCCGGTTTCTTGAAAAGAAAATCTTTGTATTTATAATATTCGAAACGAAGTCCGAGTCCGAAGCGGAGGTTTTTGTACCAGACATCCGAAAAGCCAAATTCAGCTAAATGATACTTGTAAGTAGTGTTATAGGCACGTTCACCTTCATCATAGATGTTGATGTCATTATATTGAAACATATATGAGAAATTGAAATTGCGTTGCTGCATCGGTTCGAGAGTGTAATCGATGCGTGCGGCATATCGCTTTCCTAATCGGCCGGTCAGGGATAATCGGGAAGGAACATGAGTTTTGAGATCCGCTGTGGCATTAATCAGCAGGGATGCTATTTCTTCCGAGTCGAAACGGATGCCTAGATTGATTCTTTTCTCATATTTTTCTTCTAACAAGAAATTAAGGTGGTACCCTTCGGGAGTGTTGGTAAGTGTGTAGCTGGCGCTTGAGTAAGAATGACTGCCACGCAACTGATACACAGCTTGTTCTATCTGCTGAGTGGTAATGTTACTGTTCTCTTTGAGATTACACTTCTTCATCAGCCATTTTTTGTCATCAGCCTCTACGCCGGAGAAAGATATATCTGTGACGTATACTGTCCGTGAATTGGAAAGAGAAGAGTACGGTCCATGTTGTTTGGGGACATGAATTGTCCGGTATACCGATTTCTTTTTTTAAGGCAATCAGGGAATTCCACTGTGCACGTGCGGCTTCTTCGCCCCGACGCATCAGAGAATCGATGGCTGCCGGAGTGAAGCTGGCGGAAGAAAATCCGTCTACATTTACCTTGATATAGGTATCAGTGAGTTCTACATTCTTTTCATGATTGGTCTGGCAAGTGAGATCAACAATCTGCCCCAATATGTCCGGAGCGCTGTTGAGTTTGTCGGCACTTTTCAGCGCATTCTGAACATCGACTCCGATAATAATATCGGCTCCCATTGCTTTGGCCACATCTGCCGGATAATTATTGACAATTCCACCGTCTACCAATACCATACTGTCTTTGCGTACCGGTGTAAATACACCAGGGATGGCCATACTGGCACGCATGGCAAGCGGAAGGCTGCCTTTGTGGAATACATAGTCTTTACCACTAACCATATCGACCGCCACACAAGCAAACGGGATCAGAAAAGAATTAAAATCGGCCGAATCGTGATAACCGATCGTCAGGTCCGAAAAGAGGTTTTGCAAGTTCTGGCCTTTCACAACTCCATCGATCACCCGGTCTTTCTTCTCCAACCCGAAAGGCAAGGAAACTATATAACGCTCCGCCTTCTCTTTTTCAGGGAAGAGGAGATGACTACGTTTCACTTTGTCGCTCAACAACATATCCCAGTCTTGCAACTCTACCATTCTTTTGATCTCATCCGGGCTGTAACCGATAGCATACAAACCCCCGACAATCGCCCCCATACTGGTCCCAGCCACGATATCGATCGGTATACCGGCTTCCTCCAACACTTTCAATACCCCGATATGCGCCACACCTTTGCACCGCCACCGCCCAACACGACTGCGACTTTCTTGCGTTCTCCCGCCATCCCAGGCCAGGCAAGCAAGCATATAAGCAAAAGAGACAGGTATTTCTTCATCATCACAATCCCTTTTTAGTTGTTATCCACAGATATATTCTTCTACGAGCAGACTCTTATCAATCGTTACTACTTCATAACGAATACCTTATTTATATCCAATGGCAAAGATATATTTGTTATCACCTCACACAATAAAAGGATTGAAAAAAACATAACATGTGCCGTCTACTATCCAACAAACAACAGCTCGAACCAGATATATTCTTTCATATCAAAAGCCTTATGCCACTCTTGCGGCGACAGTTTGGCATTCCGTACATCGCAATAGCTGCCGCCCTGTAGTAATTTTCCGTCTACCAGTATTTCGCGCAAAGCACCACTGGTGTAGGAAGTAAGCGGGATCGTATCTGAAGTAGAAAAAGGGCGGTCGGGATAGGTTTCCAATAAGATACAGTGCAGGACATCTTCCAGTTCTATCTCCTTGGTTATTTGTAAAGAATCGACATTCAATGTAAAACGTGCCGTATGTTTGTGGACTGGCTCGACTGCCATCTGTAGGCGCAAAACCGTATCTTGCATAATGCAAGGCGTCTCGTTCAATATTTTATAACTCACCTTCCCGTTTTGGGAATATGCCATTCGTAACTGATACGGCCGGCCCTGGAAAGCACCGGTTATTTCCACACACTGGCTACTTGACGGAACATCCGTTTCCACATAACCAATACGGACCGGGACCGGTTGCTTAGGCGAACAGCCGGCAACCAGCCCGATCAATAGTACTATTCCAACAAAACGCATCATAGCTTATTTCATATAAACGACCATCAATACCGGATTATCATCTTCTGTCAATTTTTCAATTGGGGATGTTCCAGGACTTCGGATCTTTTCTGCTTCTTTCATAATATCACCGACCTCCCAGACAGAGACCAGAGTGTTCCGGTCCAAAGAAGTCGCCGGACGCAAAGGCAAAGCACCGGGGAAGTCGTTCTTGATATAACCTCCCGGAACGGAAAAACATTCCTTTGCCTTTTTGTCGTAAAGCACCATATGACGCTCCCGTTGTTTTTCTCCCGCCCAATAATTATAAGGCATAAAAAGCAATGAATCGGTTTCTATCACCTGGTTGCGGATATATGGAGCAGCAATCGTGTTGTAGGTCTTCCAGTCACCATCGCAGGCTTCCATGCGACAATCAATGGGGATGGAATATTTGCCTAAATCGAAGATATAACGGGGTTGGAGCTCCTTTTCCGTCACAACGAACAAAGTATCATTGTAAAACTCTTTGTAGCAAATCAAATCTTTATAGCGGAACATGTATCTGTCTATGCCACTCATCATCAGCCACCGAGTTCCGCTTTTGACTTCAAACAGGTCCGAACGATAAAAGGTATTCAATATATTCTCTTTTTGGCTGGAGATATAGATACGTTCTTTTTGTTGCCCACTGCTATTCAACATGAAGGTCGCCACCAAGGTATCATTCAACATGGCAAATTGTGCCGTTTCCTTATCCGGTATCTTTATGTCATAAAGGAATTTTCCGGTTTCCATCTCATAGACATTGATCTTCCCGGAAGTTGTCAGCATAAAGATCAATCCCGTATCCTCGTTCACATCTATCTGTTGGAAATAGTTGAATTGTCCGGGACCACCACCCCTCGAACCGATGTTCCTGACAAACTTTCCATCCGTCGTATACTGATACAACCTCGTATTACTGGAAACAAACCAATATTTACCGGTCTTTACCACCTTCCCCGAATTTATAAAATCGATCAGGCACTTATCATTCGTTTCCAACGGAACATACTGTACGGAATCGGCAATATCGCTCAACTTAATCTCCCGCTCGACACCGACTCCTGCCTCGAACGGAATGGTTATCGGATACTCCGACTCCACAGGTTCGAATTCGACAGTTACCGGTTGTTCGACATTCTTTCCCGCACAAGCCGAAAGAAACACGACTACACTCAACAGAAATACTTTTCTATATTCCATTATTTATATCGATTATATTGTTCAGCTATTCTATCTATTCCAAGTCGGCGTCTTTCAACATTTTCCGTGCTTTCTCTTTTTCTTCCTTACTCAGGGCGAGCGTATCGAGTTTAGCACCGCTTTTACGCAATTCCTTTTCTTTTTCCCTGGCTTTTTTAATATGTTCCTGCATCTTCTCGCGCCTCAAACGTTCATCTTCCGGCATTTGCGGTAACTGGGCGACCAAGGCACGCAGGATCAGGCGACAGCCAACTTCGTCTTCTTCCCATCGGGAGCCAACATCGTCACTTCATCGGCATTCCGGAAAAAGGCATCTTCACAACCGCTTCCAAGAAAGGGCGGTAATTATAAAGATACTTTTGCGACTTGTCTGTCTTCATATAGGCTGTCAGGTAAGTGTATCTACTGAAAATCGTCTTTTGCAATTTTTCCTCCTGCTGAAAGAGTCCCGGATCGACATCCCAGTATTGTGTACTGATCTTATACAGGAAGTGCAACTGGGTTGGGTCTTCCTTCCATGCGGCATAATACAGCTTTTCCGCTTCGGGCCAACGGCCGTCCCTTTCCAAGGCATCACCTCGGAAGGTCGTCAACATATTAACTAGGAACTTTTTCGGCTGCATATTCGTTTCCGCCAGATCGAAAAGCTCATAAGCCCGTTTACGGTCGTATGTTTTTCCCAGGGAAGCGCCATACAACATGACTGTTTCCACATCCGTCGAATCTATTTCATAGGCCTTCTCCAGCAGCTCGACCCCATCAAGTGCATGACCGGACATATAGCGGGCCGCCCCCGCATATTTAAGATTCAAAAAAGAAGAATCGCCATCGGCCAATAGACCGGTATAGACTGAATCAGCCTGCTTATAATCTTTCGTCATATAGAGAGCCATCCCTTTACTCTGCCGTATCTGGCTGTTATCCGGATTATAGAACAAGGCGGTATCGCACACCTGCAAAGCTCCCTGTCCGTCCCCCATCCGCAATAACGTATTTATCAGAGAAGATGCCACACGCACATTTTCCGGGTTCAGCTCCAAAGCACGGGCATACAAAGAAAGAGCGATCATCGTATTAGGACCGGTCCCTCTTTTAATATGGCAATCAGCCAGCCCAGTCAGGATAGAAGGATTTTCACCTTCGATGGAAGCAAGTATATGATAGTGTTCCGTCGCTCGACCATAATCTCCCAACTGATAATAGAGACGCGCCAACTGATAGTTGGCATAGAAATTCATGCTGTCGGTTCCCAATACTTTACGATAACATTGTTTAGCTTCCGCTATCCTTCCGAAATTGATCGCATTCCTGGCAACGGCATTCAATGCATCCACATTGTTCGTATCCATCTTCAAGCAATGAGAAAAGCACTGATAGGCCTCCTTATAGCGCAACAGTCCCTCATACGCCTGCCCGATTGCCGACATTGTAGCATAATCGGCTGAATCGGCAGGAGTAAGACTATCCGCACGTGCTACAACTTCCTGAAATTGTTTTTTATTGACCAATTCCTGAAGATTAAGACTCTGCGCCTGTCCCCAAAGGGACAGTACGCAAAGAAACAGTAATAGAGAAAACTTACATTTCATAATGGTATCGTATTAATGACCGATTCTGGTCAATTACTGCAAACGAAAAGTAACCGGAACCGTATATTTTACGGCTACAGCCATATTGTTTTGTACGCCAGGATTCCATTTCGGCATTTCCCGGATCACCCGGACAGCCTCCCTGTCAGCGAAGGATCGATTCCACGGATCACTTCAATATTTTTCAAACTTCCATCCGTGTCGACAACGAAAGAGCAAGAGACACGTCCTTGTATTCCATTCTCCTGAGCAATAGCCGGATATTTTATGCGTGTTGCCAGATATTTCAACAACGAAGCCTGTCCACCCGGAAATTCCGGCATCTGTTGCACTACCGTAAAGACACGACCGGACGTATCGACTTCTTTAATCTGCCTCTGCACGATACGAGAGGATGTTTTTTTCTTTCCACCGGAAAGCCGGAAAGTTACCGGTACCGTATATTTGACATTAACCGCTTTGCCCCGCTGTTTTCCCGGCGACCATACCGGCATGGAGTTTATCACACGCAAAGCCTCCTCATTCAGTTCCGGACTTACCCCACGAATCACTTCTGCCTCCGAGATAGCCCCGTCTTTTCCAACAACGAAAGAACAGCTAACCCGTCCCTCTATACCATTTTTAACGGCCGATTCCGGGTATCTGACATTCGTCGCCAGGAATTTCAGCAGAGCACCCTGTCCGCCAGGGAATTCCGGCATTACCTCCACAACGGTAAACACCTGGTTACGGGCACGTCTGGCAGCCTCAATTCCTTCCTCCGATAGCACATACTCCTCACGTTTTTCAGCAGGAGAAGCATCACCGACAAAAGGGAACGGCAAGATAGCCTCCGGTAGTAAAACATCGGCAAACGTGCTTTCCGTCAGTTCGTCCGTGATCCGGGCCAATGCATCGACATTGCTCAAAATCAGCAAGGCGCCCACAATCGGTATAAAAATCAGGTATTTCGTCCTCCCTATGCTCCGGGAACGTTTCTTATTCATCATGCTGATCCGATTTTTCCAGATGCAGCATATTAAAGTTATTAGATAATGAGGTCACCGATCTATTGTATGTG
>ENA-OQAB01001599-OQAB01001599.1-human-gut-metagenome-genome-assembly--contig:-NODE-1599-length-10575-cov-2.231815_pt1 | contig 10575 bp, 9 predicted proteins | sample MGYA00242490_ERZ504517 | MGnify/ENA primary metagenome ERZ504517 (study PRJEB26092, sample SAMD00036298) | human gut metagenome | host: Homo sapiens | study: EMG produced TPA metagenomics assembly of... | reverse complement strand
GAATATATCTTAGCTTCTCCCACCGAAACAATGGCGGACGGATGGCCTTATGAAGAGATGATGCCGCAACTGTTCGCTACTGACCTGCAACTGGAAAAGGTCGGTGAAACATTCTACAACCATTACCTGAACAATACCTATCCGTATGCGACCGTATCGCTCACGAAAACAAGCGAACTGGATAATCTGAAAAGCGTAGCACATGATATCTTGGCAGATAAGACCGAAAGCGATATTTACAACCTCGATCTAAAGAAAATGCAAAGACTGGAATATTTATACCGTAGCCCAGGAATGCTTTATGACTTCAATGATTATATCAAGCAGTTGGCGACAGCCGAACAATACGATCGTTTCATCAGTTGCCTGGATAAAGCAGTCGTCTACAAGGCCCATACGCCCAAATCCTACTACGCCGCCATAGGAAATGCGTTGCCGATCAAAAGCTATTGCGGCCTGACCATTTTCGTTCCGCAAGAATCTCTACCCAAAATGCTCGAATGGTATAAACAAAGAGTCGGCTGGTATAAGGCAGTTTATGAATAAATCCTCTATCACCGGATCAGGAAAGCCTTTTTAAAGCGTTTCACCGTACCTTCGGGGTGGTATATTTCAGCATAAAAGATATAGACTCCTGTTTGCAGCGGACTTCCGTTGTTGGCTACGCCACTCCATGTGATCTTACCGGAGATGCCTAACAACTCATGATTGGATATATCAGCTACACGCAGACCGGAGGTATTGAAAACGAAAGCGCGACAGCTATATCCCGGACGGTCGAGCAGGTAGGACACCGTGTAACTACCGGACTCTTCTATCCACACAGGAGGTTCTATACCCGTGGCATCGCCCGATGAAGCGTCTTTGTATTGAGAGTTCTGATAGCCAGGTGTGCCATAGCCAACTGTTTCGGAAGCGGAGGTCCAGTTTGCCGCGTCTTGCGTAGCGGCATCCGGATCGATACGCTCAAGGGCAACACCTTTTTTATTTTTGACTGAATGAGCATGCCATTTAGACGAATAGGCGACTTCATCTATTATTATTTCATCCGCTGTACGAAACAATACCAAGGTAGAAGATGTATTGGCAAGAATAGGAAGCTTGGCCAATCCGCAAAGAGCAGACGGATCGGCTATATCATAAAAAGAAGTCACACCTTCCAAGTTCTTGGTCAAGAGGAGGTAACTTTTTGCCTTCAGATTATGCAGGACGGAAGTCAATGGATAGCGAGTGCTAAGTGTTCCGTCCGATTTACGGATGGCGACAGAAAGGGCGGACAAAGACAAGGAATGCTCCGAACGATTATACAATTCGATATATTCGCTGCCTCCGACATATGGGTCAGGGAGCAACTCGTTAATGATGATTTCTCCGGGCTGGATCGGTTCTGTGACTTCCGGAATGTCGGGATCATCCGGATTATCCGGGACATCGGGTCGGTCTGGATCTACCGGCGGATCTTCCTCCTTATCGGGAGAAGAATTAACGGCGCCGGGAGTTCCACCACGTGGATCAGTAGAAAGATGCCAGCCTGAAGTGCCTCGTTCCCACGACACACCAGAGGTAGCCGCTTCATACGCCACTTCTTCTATCTTGCCTCCGGCAGCATCCCACAATTGCAAGACAGCTCCTTTGTCATTCAAAGCCGGAAACTTCTCGATAGGAATCAGCAACGTTTGGACAGGGAAGGACAACACATCCTCCTGGTCCAATAAAACTGCATATCCGCCAGCAGGCAAATCCATCTCTGGCAGGGCTTTTGCCTTCTTCCCCGTCACATTCTTGTACACCCATCCGTTCAACGAGACGGTAGCAGCAGTCGTATTATGTAATTCGATATATTCCACCATTCTTCCATCTCCCGGCTTTGCCATGACTTCATTGATAACGACCGAACCTGCTGGATAGCTCTCCGGTTCATCCGGATCAGGCTTCGGTTCCGGCTTATCCGGTCCAGGTTCTTCTTCCCCTCTCAACACGACTTCGACAGCTTCATCCGGCATCGCCTTTCCCGACAAAGAGCGAAGACCGGCATAAGAGATCGTGTATGAATGGTCCAACTGCATCTCTTGATCGAAAAAAGTGCTTACGAATTGCTTCGTCCCTGCATCTACATACCTTTTGAGGTAAGCGTCTCCAATATCCGAAATACTGAAGACAGCCTTATCAATATCAACCGGCTTATCAAAAGCGAACAGCAAGTTGGAGGCCGATAGCGGCTCGACCTCAAGCAACTTTGGCGGACTTTCTGATTCTCCCGGTTCTTCTTCAGGCTTGTCCGGCTCGATCGGTGTATCCGTCACCCGATTAAGCACACACACATTATCTATGCTGAAAAGAGAACTTCGTGTCTTCGTGTAATAAAACGTAAACACCAAGTTGCCTCTCTCAACCGGCTCTTCTATCGTGTACATGGCTGAACCTTCAAGGCAGTATCCCTCCATATCGTCTGTCTTGTAATACAAACTCCACCGGAGATTGTCTTCAAGTGTCACTTTCACATGTAACAACAATGGCGACTCTTCAAAATCGGTCTGTGGCAGAATCAAATTCCCGTTTCCGTTACGCTTCAGTCCTAGTTCCTTGTTGCCAGTATTCCCGAGACGTACATAATAATAACGTTCTTGATTTTCCTGATAAAAAATAGATGCATAATTTGTTCTCGTCGCTCGGTTGGTTTTGCATATAAACATCGAACTCCCATTGCATATCGGGCGAATAGGCGATTTCTTTGCCTATGGAAGCAGTTCCTGACTCAGTCGGTTCGATATTCAACTGAAGCCTGCCATCGGCATTGACTGCAAACTGCCCTCTGTCTTTGCCGATCCAGTCGGCCCCCAACATCGGGCCGTCAAACGTCTCATTCACCTGTGAATTCACACAAAAAGGAAGTAATATGAAGAGATAAAGAATAAATTGTTTCATAGCATTCTAGTTTTGTTTATAATTTGCATATCTTTGCACCCCAAAGCGTTGTAATGAAGGAAACGCAAAGCTTTCTGTAAACGTTGTAAAGTTATACTATTTTTTTTATAAACAAATTAATTAGTGCTCAAAATGAAAGTAGCAATTGTTGGAGTGAGTGGAGCGGTAGGACAGGAATTCCTGCGCGTACTCGACGAGAGAAACTTCCCAATGGATGAGCTTGTGCTTTTTGGCTCATCTCGCAGTGCCGGACGTGTTTATACTTTCCGTGGTAAACAAATTACCGTCAAGGAGCTTAAGCATAACGACGACTTCAAGGGAATCGATGTTGCTTTTGTTTCGGCCGGTGGCGGTACTTCTATCGAATTCGCAGAAACCATTACGAAATATGGTACTGTGATGATCGACAATTCCAGCACATTCCGCATGGACAACGACGTACCTTTGGTAGTTCCCGAAGTGAACCCGGAAGATGCACTGAATCGTCCGCGCGGTATCATCGCCAATCCGAACTGTACCACCATCCAGATGGTCGTTGCATTGAAGGCAATCGAAGGCCTGTCGCACATCAAGCGTGTACACGTATCGACCTACCAGGCTGCCAGCGGTGCAGGCGCAACAGCAATGGCCGAACTGGTAAAACAATATGAACAACTGCTGAAAGGCGAAGAACCGACTGTGGAAAAGTTCGCTTATCAACTGGCTTACAATGTCATCCCTCACGTAGACGTATTTACGGATAACGGCTACACGAAGGAAGAGATGAAGATGTATAACGAAACACGCAAGATCATGCACTCTGACATCGAGGTGAGCGCAACTTGTGTACGTGTTCCGGTTATGCGTGCCCACAGCGAAGCGACTTGGGTAGAGACAGAACGACCGGTCAGCGTAGAAGAAGCTCGTAAGGCGTTCGCTGAAGCCGAAGGTGTCGTCCTGCAGGACGAACCAGCGAAGAAAGACTATCCGATGCCGTTGTTCATCGCTGGAAAAGACCCAGTTTATGTGGGCCGTATCCGTAAGGATATCACGAACCCGAACGGCTTGACATTCTGGACGGTGAGCGACCAGATCAAAAAAGGGGCAGCCCTGAATGCTGTACAGATTGCAGAATATCTGTTAAAAGTAAAGAATATCGGATAAACGGTATACGATATTTGGATATAAAGAGAAGGAGATGTCAAAACTCCTTTATCAGGATCTTTTAGGCACGGATTTACACGGATAAATTTATTTTCTTTCCGTGTAATCCGTGCCTAAATTATATCTTCATTTCTTTCAGTCCTTCTTCCAGCGTATGCGGGCGATAGCCCAATTCGCGTTTTGCTTTTTCGATGGACAGTCCGCTATTGCGTGGACGTGGCGTTGCCTCCTTCATCTCTTCCGTTGTGACCGAACAAATCAGTGAACGATCCAGTCCGAAATAATCGGCTACACGGTATGCCATTTCTGCAATAGAAAGATATTCCGCGCCACAGATATGATAAATACCGGAATCATCGGTATGCACAAGCCGTTCCACTCCGTCGGCAATATCCTCTACCCAAGTCGGTGTGCGGTATTGATCGGCGACGACACGGATCTCTTGCCCTGCTTCCAAGCGGTTCTTGACTAATTGAAGGACATTGCCATGCTGTCCCGGCAACGCTTTCCCATAGACGACAACCACACGGACAATAGCATAGTTGCGGCAAATACTCGCTACCGCTTGTTCTCCCTGATACTTGGTCACGCCATAGTAATTGAGCGGAGCGGGCAGGTCTTCTTCCGTATAAAGCCGATCACTTCTCCCGTCAAACACAAAGTCTGTCGACAAATGGATCAATCGGCTCCCCCTGATGCTCGCAACAATACGCCAAGTTCTCTACCGCCGACACGTTAATGGCATACGCCTGCCTCACGGTGCTGCTCGCAATAATCCGGGACGGAAAGAGCCGAACAATTGACAACGACATCAGGACAGATATGGTCGAACAAGGCCTCCACCGCCGGATAGTCGTTGATGTCCAACCGGACGAAAGTATGGTTCCCTTCCGGACGGATATCCGGATGAAGGGAACAGCCGAATACTTCGCAGGCCCCGTTCTCCGAAAGGTTATCCAGGATTCTTCTCCCGACAAACCCGTTAGCACCTATAACCAATATCTTTTTCATCAAAACATATAGATCAGAACACCCAACACACGGTGGTTCGTCACCGAATGCGTGTTTTCTATTTTACCATTTTCTGCATTCATATCTCCATACCAGGCAAGAGAAGGGCTGTATTCCACTCCCAACTTCCAGTGAGGCAGATTATAAGAAAGTTGGAGGTTAGTGGTAAACACCTGGTCCACATCCAGTCCGACGCCATAGGTCGGCCCGGCAATCGTCTTTCCCGTTCCTAAGTTCTTCAGATAGCCGACAAAGATTCCCGGTTTCCATTTCTTGCCATAGACTACATTCAGCCAAGTCATGGAATGACGGTAAGGCGTATACTCCTGTTCACCTGTACGCGGATCGACAGAGGTAACCGCATAACCACCCAACATACAGGCTTGCGTCAGATTGGAAGCCAGCAACGTCTTACCTGCAATCACCCAATCCTGAGTCATATATTTGGCATGTGCCTCAAAAGACAACGAAGTGACCCGCTCGTTCACTTTATACACCCGGTCGTCCACCGTCGTTTGCTGTCGGGGTTTCAAGGACAGCACTTCCATGCCAACGCCGGCAATCAAACCATCAACCTTATAATCAGCCGAGACGTAGACTTCCGGGATGCAGCTGTTCTTGATATATTCCTCGCTTTTTCCGTTCGGGCCGGCAGACAAATACTGCAACTGCCACAACACGGCTCCTGTCAGCTGCAACCCTTTGCCCGACGTGTACCGGTAACGGATCTGAGGGCTACGGTTAAACGGTTGGAAAGGCGCACCGGTCGAAAGGTTCAACATTTGCGGAGATACATCGCCGAACAACGGATGCCAGGTTTGTCCTACCAGTACCGCCGATTTTCCCCAATCTAAGTTGACATAAGCATGGCGAATACGCAAGACCGCCCAGTTGCTTCCGGAGCCGCGAAAATCCGCCTCTAACTTGGCTGTTGTCACGGCTTTCCCGATATTCGGTCCCGTCACGTCTACTCCCAAACGGGAATAGAGCAGATAGAAACTCCCGTTTGCCGTGGCATTCAGGTCATTACCATCGGCATCCAAATTCTTGTCTTTAGGATAAAGGTGGAATAGCCCATCCACAATTTCAGCATTGGCACGTGAATTATAAAACAGGTCGCCACGCACCTGTCCATAAAATTTATAAGAAAAATTCTTTTTCTGAGCATGACCGGCCGTAACCATGTATAAGGCCGCGAAGAGTAACAAATATCTTTTCATTGCTGTCTTTTCAAATTGATTGCAAAGGTAAGGAAGTTTGGGATTACTGCAAAACAGGAAGAGTCTTACTACACCTTAACCTTATCCGAAAAACAGGAAATATCCTGGTAAAAGCACCCCTGACACCCATACAAAAAACGGAGAGGATAACATTTTAATACATCCACACCAAGCAAGTCGTAGTTCCACTATAGGGAACCATCAGTTTTATTCAAGGATAATTCTTAGAGCTCTGAAAAACGCTTGGAAAAAGGAACTGGGAAATTCTTCGAGCCTTTAAAAGTAATACATCACAAGTCCCAATATACGATGGTTCGTGACACTATGCGTATTTACGGTCTTGCCGGAGACTTTGTCCGTATCACCATACCAAGCTGTCGTCGGCATATATTCCATACCGATTTGCCAATGGGGCAGATTGTAGGAGAAAGCGATATTGGTAGAGAAAACCTGGTCTATATCCAATCCCATACCATACACGGTGGCGGAAACTAATACGTCGGCCGTTCCCAAGTTCTTGGTATAACCGGCAAAGAAGTGCCCCTTCCATTTCGTCCCGCAAGTGAAATTAATCCAAGATGTGGAATGCCGGAAAGGCGTATATTCCTGCTCGCCGTTATCCGGATCGATGGAGCTGATACCATAACCGCCGATCAATGCCGTATGATCCAGACAGGAAGCCAACAGACTCTTGGCGGCAAAAGTAAAATGACGCCCGGTATATTTGACATGAGCCTCATAAGAAAGCGCCGTCATGCGCTCGTTCACCTTATAAGTCTTTTCATTCCAGACCGAAGACGTACGGGGCTTCAAAGAAATCAGATGCACACCGCCACCCGTCAGCCAGCCACTGGCGGAGGCATAATCGGCTCCGACATAGAATTCTGGCACGCAGCTATTCTTGATATATTCCTCGCTCATGCCGTTCGGACCGCTCGACAGGTACTGCAACTGCCAAAGGGCAGAAGCCGTCAACTTCACATCCTCTACTTTATATTGGTAACGTATTTGCGGTTCGCGGTTAAACGGCTGGAAAGGGGCGCCGGTAGAGAGGTTCAGTATGTCCGGACAGACACTCCCGAACAAAGGATGCCAGGTTTGCCCGATCAGGATTTGGCTCTTTTTCCCAATCCAACGCCACATAAGCCTGCCGGATACGCAGCATCGTCGTACTGGACGAGAATCCTCCGAAGTCGACTTCGATCTTTGCAGAAGAGCGGGCCGTACCGATATCCGGTCCGGTACACATCCACGCCAAGACGCGAAGTAAAGGTGTAGAAACTGCCGTTGGGACCGGCATTCAGATCCTTACCGTCCGCATCCGGACGTCTTGTCCAGCGGGTACAGGTAGAAATTTCCGTCTACCGGAGCCATATTGACACGTGTATTATAGAAGAGGTCTCCACGGACAAAACCGTAGAATTTGTAAGTAAAGTTCTTCTTCTGAGCTGTCGCCTGGAAAGACCATGCAGATGCCGGCCAGCAGTAATATCAGCTTTTTCATTCTTATAGTTTGTTACCAGTTTAACAGAGTTGAGCCACAAAGATATATATTTTCCTGTATTTCATTTGAAGAACGAAATATTATTTGTTACTTTGCTTCCAAGTTGTAAGCCTTAAAGGCCAAATCGATTAATAATGTAAACTACATAACAACATCATGGAAAGTAAGAAGTTTTTACTGCAGGAGAAAGATATTCCTACAGCCTGGTACAACATCGTAGCAGACATGGAGAATAAACCGCTTCCTCCGCTCAACCCCAAAACAAAGGAACCGTTCAAGCCTGAAGATCTCTATCCTCTATTTGCCAAAGGATTGGTAGACCAGGAGATGAACCAGACGGATGCCTGGATCGAAATCCCGGAAGAAGTTCGCGACATGTATAAAATCTGGCGTCCGACTCCGTTGGTCCGCGCTTACGGACTTGAAAAAGCACTCGACACGCCGGCTCACATCTATTTCAAGAACGAAAGTGTCAGCCCTGTCGGATCTCATAAACTGAATTCCGCTATTCCGCAGGCCTATTTCTGCAAAAAGGAAGGCGTGACCAATGTCACGACCGAAACAGGCGCCGGACAATGGGGAGCTTCCATGGCTATGGCCGCCAAACATTTCGGATTGGAACTGGCTGTCTATATGGTAAAGGTCAGCTACAACCAGAAACCCTACCGCCGTTCTATGATGCAGACATTCGGAGCCGAGGTGATCGCCTCGCCCAGTATGAGTACACGTGCGGGCCGCGACATTATCACCAAGCACCCGAATTATCAGGGAGCCTGGGAACAGCCATCTCCGAAGCGGTCGAGTTGGCTATGCAGACGCCCAATTGCAAATATGTATTGGGTAGCGTGCTGAACCATGTGATGCTCCACCAGACAGTTATCGGCCTGGAAGCTGAAAAACAAATGGAGATGGCGGGAGAATACCCGGACGTAGTTATCGCTTGTTTCGGTGGTGGTTCAAACTTCTCCGGTATTGCATTCCCATTCCTCGTCATAAGCTGACACAAGGAAAAGATATCCGTATCGTGGCTGCCGAACCGGCCTCCTGCCCGAAACTGACACGTGGACAATTCCAGTACGACTTCGGTGACGAAGCCGGCTACACGCCACTGCTTCCGATGTTCACTTAGGGCATAACTTCGCCCCGGCCAATATACACGCAGGCGGTCTGCGTTATCACGGTGCAGGTTCTATCGTCAGCCAATTAAAGAAAGACGGCCTGATGGATGCTGTAGATATCCAGCAGCTTGAAACATTCAAAGCTGCCACGTTATTCGCTCAGAGCGAAGGCATTATACCGGCTCCCGAATCTTCCCACGCTATCGCTGCCGCTATTCGCGAAGCAGAACAGGCTAAAATCGAAGGCAAACCACGTACGATCCTGTTCAACCTGTCCGGTCACGGCTTGATCGACATGGCCGCTTACGACCAGTATCTGGCAGGCGACCTGACAAACTACGAAGTCACAGACGCCGATGTAGAGAAGAATCTTTCGGAAATAGAGAAGATCATTAAATAAAAACAAGATAAACTCCGATCATTTTCGTGAGATCACGAAAATGATCGGAGCAAATGAAAATGGCGCTAATAACAGGGACTCACGTCTTTTGTTATTCGCGCCATTTTCGGTTGTGTCTATGAAATATTCTAAAATAGGTATTATGAGAAAATGTCGTTATAACTTGTTGCCGGAGCAACCATATTCTGGACATTTAAGCTAAAACTTTTCTTCTTTTTATCCCACATTCCGTATGTGGTGTTGATTTCCCCTGTTTCTGCATCATATGAATAAGTCGTCAGATAATAGGGAACCCACTCATCCTTACTCTTATTCCAGCGATATGCCTTCTTTTCTGACACTTTGCCGATTTTCATTGTAAGAAAATTCATATTTAACTTCTTTATTCAAAAGCCCATTGTCATTTAAGAAAATGACTTTTGAAATAACCTTACCATTCTCTTCCTTCGTATCATACATGTACTCTCTGGGAGAGGCTGCGCTCATTGCAAGATTACACAAGAACATAACTGCAAGAACAAGAATGCTTTTTACTTAAAATCGAAGTCTTCATATAATTATTACTTTAAGATTACTTTCAAATTGCGGTGCAAATATAGGCAGTTCACCAGAGTCATCCAAACATTTACTTACATATTGTCAGTCAATATAACTTATTTAACAATATTTGATCTTTTATCCACCTACATATTAGTCAATACACTTACACATCGTAAGGAGACAGTCAATAAATCCCTTAAAGAGACTATTCATCTTCTTTAAATTCGAGTATATCTGCCGGTTGACAACCAAGCTCCTTACAAATTGCCTCAAGAGTAGAAAAGCGTATAGCTTTGGCTTTACCCGTCTTTAGAATCGAAAGATTCGCCGGAGTTATGCCGATACGATCAGCCAAATCACCCAATGCAATCTTTCGTTTTGCCATCATCACATCCAAATTTACTATTATAGCCATATCTTACTCCTTTGATTATTCGTTAATTACGACACTATCAGTTTCACTTTCTCTGTTTTCCGATATTTGCCAAGCCGGGACCTTCAAACTCCGGTTCAGATAATATATACAGATTGCAGACAATATTACACTCAGAACAGCAAGCCCGGCAAAGGGCATTGTTCCTATTATTTCATACACGGAACGGACATCCGGGTAATAAATTATAAGCAAAGCCCAAATACCATTCATGATCATATTAGACAAAATGCACAACCCCAAGCATCCCGATCCGATAATAAAGATATCCCAAAAGCAGC
>ENA-OQAB01001598-OQAB01001598.1-human-gut-metagenome-genome-assembly--contig:-NODE-1598-length-10576-cov-2.042588_pt1 | contig 10576 bp, 10 predicted proteins | sample MGYA00242490_ERZ504517 | MGnify/ENA primary metagenome ERZ504517 (study PRJEB26092, sample SAMD00036298) | human gut metagenome | host: Homo sapiens | study: EMG produced TPA metagenomics assembly of... | reverse complement strand
CTGCCGTATCCGTTGCAGGCATGTTATACAACGGTATGCGCTGCAAAATACATCTGGAAAGGTATTGGAAATCTGGTAAAAGGAAAAATAGAGGTTCCGGTTCTGGATGCTACTGCAATAGGTGTATCTATGTTAAGAAACGACATGAATACGGCATCTTCTATTATGTTTTTGCTTGGAGTAGGAGAATTGTTGGAGGAATGGACACACAAGAAATCGGTGGATGATCTTGCAAGAACCATGTCGTTAAATATTAGTAAAGTATGGCTTGTGAGAGAAGAACAGCAGGTGCTGGTTTCTGTAGATGAGATTGTTGCCGGAGACAGGGTAGTTGTTCATATGGGGAATGTGATTCCTTTTGATGGACTCGTGGTTTCTGGTGAAGCAATGGTAAATCAGGCTGCTTTGACGGGAGAGTCTGCAGCAGTCAGAAAGAGTCAGGACAGCTATGTATATGCAGGAACCGTTGTTGAAGAAGGGGAGGTTACAGTTTTAGTAAAGCAGGTGGGTGGTACCGGAAGATATGATAAAATTGTTACAATGATTGAAGCTTCCGAAAAATTAAAATCAGGAGTGGAAAGCAAGGCAGAACACCTTGCAGATCGTCTGGTTCCATACACACTTGCTGGCACAGCATTTACTTATCTTCTCACAAGAAATACAACAAAAGCATTGTCTGTTCTGATGGTAGACTTTAGCTGTGCATTGAAGCTTGCAATGCCAATATCTGTATTGTCTGCAATTCGTGAAGCAAGCCTTTATAATATTACTGTAAAAGGTGGAAAATATTTAGAAGCGATTGCAGAGGCAGATACCATTGTATTTGACAAGACGGGAACTCTTACAAAAGCAAAGCCTTCAGTGGTAGATACAGTATCTTTTAATGAATTATCTTCTGATGAGATATTGCGAATGGCGGCATGCATGGAAGAGCATTTTCCCCACTCCATGGCAAAGGCGGTTGTGGATGAAGCATCCAAACGCAACCTGGAACATGCAGAAATGCATTCCAAAGTGGAGTATATCGTTGCACATGGAATTGCTACGACGATTGGCGATAAAAGGGCAATTATTGGAAGCAGACATTTTGTGTTTGAGGATGAGATGTGCCGGGTGCCTGTGGGAAAAGAGGCAATATTTGAACAGCTTCCGAAAGAGTATTCGCATCTGTATCTTGCTGTGGAAAATGAGCTGGCAGGAGTTATTCTCATTGAAGATCCTCTGAGAGAAGAAGCGGCAGAGCTTGTGAACGCTCTTAGAAAGGCGGGATTATCCCAGATTGTTATGATGACCGGGGATAGCGAAAGAACAGCGGCAGCAATTGCAGAGCGGGTTGGGGTAGATAACTATTATTCTGAGGTACTTCCGGAAGATAAAGCGAACTTTATAGAAGAAGCAAAGGCTAATGGACATAAAGTCATTATGATAGGAGACGGAATTAACGATTCTCCGGCTCTTTCGGCGGCAGACGTTGGAATTGCAATCAGCGATGGAGCAGAGATTGCAAGAGAGATAGCAGACATTACTGTTGGATCTGATGATCTGTTACAGATTGTTACTTTAAAAATGTTAAGTGACAGTCTTATGAAGCGGATACATAAAAATTACCGTACTATTGTAGGCTTTAATACATTATTGATTTTGCTGGGTGTAGGAGGAGTGCTTCAACCAACAACATCAGCTTTACTGCATAATAGTTCAACATTGCTTATTGCGCTGAAGAACATGCGTAATCTGTTGTCATAGGAAGATAAAGTGGGATAATCATCCCATCTCAGACTGTAGATAAAGTCCCGAGCATTCGCTTGAGATTTTTCTATGAAAAGAGCTTAGAAATCCAGCGTGCTTGCCCTTGACACCGATAGGAAAATTGCAGGACTGTATATATTCTCAACTACAATTGCACTGCTTTTGCCAGATGCTTTGAGTGTATGGCTTGAAAGTATTGTAATAAAAGAAGTATGGAAAGCAATGATGCAAGGGTACAGCGGATGGTTTGATTTTGTGATGTCAGCATCCAGATATATAGAGATGTTTGCTTTTATACTGATGGGATATTTGTTTGTTGTAGTTTTGAGTTTCAAGAGAATAAAGAAAATACCGATGGATGAAGCATTAAAGAGTATAGAATAAGTTTGTTTCAAAGAGTCGGTGAAAAGAGGGTACAAAATGGAGAATTTTATAATAATATGTTTACTAATCATTGCTGTTGGACTGGCAATCATACCCACCATCAGGCATTTTAAAGGCCATGGTGGGTGTTGTGGGGGCAGTTCTTATAAGCCAAAGAAGAAAAAATTGAAAAGGGTGATTCAAAAGAAAACGTTCAAAGTGGAAGGAATGCATTGTGAACATTGCAGTAATCGTGTAATGGAGGCAGTTAATTCCATACCAGAGCTTTCTGCAAAAGTGAAGTTGAAACAGGGACTTGTAATTATTTCTTATGCAGAGCCGGTTGAAGATAACCTGATCAAAGAAGCAATCGAAAGAATTGGTTATAAAGTTGTGGATTAATAAGATAGTCAATTTGAAGTTAGTTGCAAGATGTGATAAAGAATTTATTAGTAAGCAAGGATGTTTTACTTTTGAGAAAATATGAACCGGTGAAAATGATTCGCAAAAGCTGATTTTCAACATTGTGCGATAAGTGAAATTATCACTAACGTTGACAGATGGGGGACAAAAGAAGCAGAGAGTTAATTATTTTTGGAAGTGTGGTTGGCTCTCTGCTTTTCTGTCTGCATTTTGTTACGCAGTAGAACCCCATTTTTGAGGATAGAAGTACAACGCCAACAAACCCACTTAATACTGAAAACCCACCTTTGATACATCTCTTCATAATCAGTTTCTCCTTATCAAATCCTGATTTTACATTTCGGCAATGGAAATTTAAATGTCCCTTTTCTAATTGATGATTTATTGCTGATTTCCTCCGAAATTCCTGATTTATCACATTGTCCAACTCCAGATAAACTGGAAGTTATTTATTTTGTTGCGGCAATACACATCCAATGTTTTTTGGCATTTATATATGTTTTTATCTCTGTGAAACCCGCTTCTTTTAAAGCAGCAACAAGCTGATCACGATTATAAATCTTCATACCGCCGATTATCTTTGTCCATTTTTCATCTGAGGCATTCGTTCCATCGCTCTCGTTACAAATCAAAAATGTTCCGCCGCTTTTCAGAACGCGATTTACCTCGGAAAAGCATTTTTTCAGACCCGGCCAGAAATAAACTGTCTCAAAAGGGGCGGAGACATAATCAAAGACCTCATCAGAAAAGGGAATCGATGATACATCGCCTTGAAGCACCCTGCATTTTCCCTGCTTAATGGCGGCAATGTTTAGCTTTTGAGATTCTGCCACACTGATCTCCGAATAGTCCAGTCCTGTCACATTGACCGTTTCTACATTTGTCCAGCCAAATCGCAATATTTGCGCCGCCTCCGCAGCCGACATCCAGCACCTTAGCATCTGGCTCTGCGGAGATATTTGAGAATCCCCATTGCGACACCCTAGCGTGACCGCATGTTCATCATCTTCGCCATCAATTTCCCACCGAAGCCTTGCGGCTTACGGGTGTTTTCAAAAAAGTTCATTGCAATGTTCCCCCTTTCAACTTCCGATTTTTCGCTACTAGTGATTGCTATCAGTAGTTAGGAATATCTAACCAACAGTATAACATCGGATCATGAATTTTTCAACCGCTGCGGCGGATTCTCACCCAACTATCTTTCCACAGCACAAATTGAGTTTACCACTTGACATTGGTGGCGAACAGAAGTCGTTTTTATGAATAAAACTTGATTTATTTAAAAAACTGCTATTAGTCTTGACAAACGTATCTGTCTGCTGTATTATAACATCGTTACATAGCACTGTTATGTGGAGGACATCTTGGAATCAAAAGCACCAGATACATTAGAAAAAATACAACAGACTGCTTTGGATGAGTTTTTAGAAAAAGGGTTTCTCGGGGCTTCTCTGCGGCAGATCGTGAAACACGCCGGAGTAACCACAGGAGCCTTTTACGGCTATTTTTCCAGTAAGGAGGCTTTGTTTGCCTCCATTGTAGAACCGCATGCCGCTATTTTGATGAGCAAATATGTGAATGCGCATATTTCCTTTTCCGAACTTCCCACAGAGGAGCAACCGGAACATATGGGCGTGGAATCAGGAGCTTACATTCATTGGATGGTGGAATATGTCTGCCAGCACAGGGAACCGGTAAAGCTGCTGTTTTGCGGCGCAGAAGGCACCTCCTATGAAAACTTTATTCATAACATGGTGGAACTGGAAGTGGAAAGCACCTTTAGGTACATGGAGACACTCTGCCGCTTGGGATACAGCATCCCCGAATTAAGCCCGTCTCTGTGTCATATCATTGCCAGTGGTATGCTGGGCGGTCTTGTTGAGATTGTGGTTCACGATATTCCGCAGGAACAGGCCTTGCGGGATGTGGAACAACTCCGGGAGTTTTATACTGCCGGATGGCTAAAACTGATGTCGCCATGACATGGGATACGATGACGATAGATCGGGGGCGCTCTGCTCTCTCTAATGAGCAGAGCGTCACAGAGTATCCCCTATTTTTTTAACTTTGAGTTAGCCTAAACTAACCATATAATTTCACTATAAGGAGGTCATTTAATGAAACAAGAAAAAAAGAACGATGTGGCTGTCCTGTTGGATTATGCAGGCAGCCGCAGAGGCCTGACCTTTTTAGGTCTGGCTCTATCGGCGTTGTCCATGCTTTTCAGCATGGCTCCCTACATCTGCATCTGGCTGACAGCCCGGAATTTAATTGCCGCAGCACCAGAGTGGACGCAGGCACAGAATATATCCAAATACGGCTGGATTGCTTTTGCTTTTGCGGTAGGCGGTATTATCCTGTATTTTGCAGGTCTGATGTGTACCCACCTAGCTGCTTTCCGCACAGCTTCCAACATACGAAAGCAAGGAGTTGCTCATATAATGAAGGCTCCGCTGGGTTTTTTTGATTCCAACGCTTCCGGTCTGATTCGCGGGCGGCTGGATGCTGCGGCAGCCGACACCGAAACATTGCTGGCACATAATCTGGCAGACATTGTAGGTACTATCGTGTTGTTTTTGTCGATGCTGGTTCTACTGTTTCTCTTTGATTGGCGCATGGGAGCAGCCTGCTTTTTGTCGGCGGTCATTTCAGTAATTGCCATGTTCTCCATGATGGGAGGTAAAAATGCCAAGCTGATGGCGGAATATCAGGCGGCTCAGGATCGCATGACGAAAGCGGGAACGGAATATGTAAGAGGGATTCCTGTAGTTAAAATATTCCAGCAGACGGTCTACTCCTTCAAGGCGTTCCAGGAGGCGATTGAAGATTACAGCAACAAAGCCGAACATTATCAGGCAGATGTATGCCGTGTTCCTCAGTCTGTCAATTTAACTTTTACCGAAGGAGCTTTTGTGTTTCTGGTTCCAGTGGCGCTGTTCCTTGCTCCAAGCGCACTGGCAAACGGCAGTTTTGCTGGATTTGTTTCTGATTTCGTTTTTATGCCGTATTTTCAGCCATCATTTTCTACTGTCGCTTGCAAAAATTAATGTTTGCTTCCTCCGGCAATTATGCTGGCCAGTTACCGCTTTGGGACGTATCAATCAGGTGATTGGAGGCACCTACCCTGAAAGCACCCAGTCACCGCAGACCCCTCGTAGTAATAAAGTAGAATTTAAGGATGTGAGCTTTTACTTATAACGGAGCGGAAAGCCCTGCTCTCTCTCATGTGTCCTTCACAGCACAGCCAGGTCAGACCGTGGCTTTGGTGGGTCCGTCTGGCGGCGGAAAGACAACGGCAGCCAGCTTGATTCCACGTTTTTTGGGATGCGACATCCGGTGTGGTGGAAGTCGGTGAAGTAAATGTTGCCCAGATTGATCCTCATGTCCTTATGGATCAGGTGGCTTTTTGTATTCCAGAATAACCGTTTGTTCAAAGCCTCTATTTTGGAAAATGTCCGGGTCTCCCGCCCGAAAGCGACAAGAGAACAGGTGATGGCTGCGCTAATGGCTGCCCAGTGCAAGGATATTCTTGATAAACTGCCAGATGGTCTTGATACACAGATCGGCACCGAAGGAACCTATCTTTCTGGTGGTGAACAACAGCGCATCGCACTGGCCAGAGCCATTTTGAAGGATGCCCCCATTGTGGTTCTTGACGAGGCAACCGCTTTTGCCGATCCTGAGAATGAGGTGCTGATTCAGAAAGCCTTTGCTACACTGACAAAAGGCCGCACTGTTATTATGATCGCCCATCGTCTATCCACTGTTGTAGGCGCTGATAAGATTATCGTTCTTGAAGAAGGGCACATTGCCGAGCAGGGTACTCATGCGGAACTGACTGCTTCGGGCGGTCTGTATGCCCGGATGTGGACTGACTATAACAAGGCAGTTCAGTGGAAAATTCACCAGCGAAAATGGAGGCTGAGTAACTGTTTGGAGAGAAGTTTCAGCGAAAATATGCCCTGACCGATCAGGGTGTCCGGAACACAAGAAAGGCACATTCTGGACAGTGATCGTGAATCTGGTTGTTATGGGCGGCGTCAGCATTCTGTATCTGGTAATGTCTGGTTTTATGGGAATCTTGACAGAAGGAAGATCCGCTTCCCGGTTCAGTGCTTGTCAATCAGGGGCGTTTGGTTCTCTTTATCCTCCTGTCCTTCGTGACCCATTTACAGCAATATCAAAGCTACCTATGGGCTGGTATATAATGAGATCAAAACTACACGTCTCAGTCTGGCAGAACGGCTTCGTAAACTGCCTCTGGGGTATTTTGGCAAACGGGATTTAGCAGACTTAACCGAGACCATTATGGGAGACGTAAATCGGATGGAACATGTCTGGTCTCATGTGCTGGGGTATCTGTATGGCGCTTACATCTCTACAGCAAATCAATTGCCGTGTGCCTGTTTGTTTACGACTGGCGATTGGCGATTGCTTGTCTGTGGGGTGTACCGGTAGCTTTTGGTCTGCTGTTTGGCAGCCGTAAAGATTGCTGCCTGCAATGCAGAACGGACGAAAAAAAGCTGCTGTTCGGGTATCAGATGGTATTCAGGAAGCATTAGAAAATGTTAGAGAGATTCGTGCCACAAAACCAGGAGGAACGGTATCTAAACGGACTGAATCAGAAAATTGACGAACATGAACGGGTTACGATTCAGGGTGAACTGGGAACTGGCCTTTTTGTAAATGCCGCGAGCGTTATCATGCGGCTGGGCGTGGCAACAACCATTCTTGTAGGTGCGAATTTGATATTGTCCGGTAGCATTGATTTCATGCTTTTGTTCCTGTTCCTGCTTGTTATTACCCGTGTCTATGCACCATTTGATCAAAGTCTTGCGCTTATTGCGGAAATGTTTGTTTCTCAGGTGTCGGCTGACCGTATGAATGAAATTTATGACACTCCCACAGCAGAAGGCGCGGAAAAATTTGAGCCAAAGGGGTATGATATTGTCTTTGAGCATGTGGGTTTTTCCTATGATGAGAAAGAAGTTTTGCATGATGTGAGTTTTACTGCTAAAGAGGGCGAAGTCACAGCGTTGGTAGGATCTTCCGGCTCCGGTAAAAGTACCTGCGCCCGGCTTGCTGCAAGGCTGTGGGACATTTCCAAAGGAGTGATCCGCGTAGGAGGTGTGGATATTTCTACCGTAGACCCAGAGGTACTGCTGCGGGATTATTCTATGGTGTTTCAGGATGTGGTGCTGTTCGATGATACAGTGATGGAAAATATTCGTCTTGGTAAGCGTGGCGCAACGGATGAAGAAGTGCGGGCTGCGGCCAAAGCGGCCAACTGCGATGAGTTTGTCCATCGGCTTCCCCAGGGCTACAACACCCCCATTGGAGAGAACGGAGCGAAGCTTTCTGGCGGTGAACGGCAGCGTATTTCTATTGCAAGAGCTTTGTTGAAAGACGCACCCATCGTCCTCCTTGACGAGGCAACTGCCAGTCTGGATGTGGAAAATGAAACAAAGGTTCAAGGGGCACTTTCCCGTCTGCTGGTCGGAAAGACAGTATTGGTGATCGCTCACCGGATGCGTACAGTGGAGGCAGCCGATAAAATTATTGTTCTGGCAGATGGCAGGGTGGCGGAAGAAGGAACGCCGGCAGAACTGATGAACAAAAACGGTCTTTACCATCGTATGGTGGATCTACAACGACAAAGCGCCGGGTGGAGATTAAATTAGGCGATTTAGCCTGAGAGTTCTTTAAAAGTTCTCTCAGGCTTTTTGTGTATAAGAAAGCTTAAGGTTCAAAAAACAGGTACGCTATGAAAGATAAATTTCTTTGATAGTGACCTGTTTTTTTAATTCATCACTTGTACATTGTGGCAAAGAGAAGCTGGCGCAAGGCAAACTGGACGCTGACCGGGAGAACCGGGAACGCTGGGAGCGTGAAGGACGGATCGCTCCAACAAGAAAACAGGATATGGAATTGTGAGGCATCTGATTTTCTATGGAAACCGGATGCCTTTTGCATTGTTTGGAGGTAGAAGAAACGAATGTATTTGAAGCAGTAGAACAGTCTGTTACCACAAGGCAGGCTGCTTTGGTTTATGGAATTTCAGTAGGACGTAACGGGATGGCTTGCTGCCCGTTTCACGATGACCGGCATCCCAGTATGAAGGTGGACAGACGGTTACCATTGTTTTTGCCTGTCAGGCAGATGGAGATGTGATTGATTTTGTTGCCAAATATTTCAATCTTTCTGTAAAAGACTCAGCTGAAAAACTGGCAGAAGATTTTTCTGTACCTTATGAAAAATACCAAAGCTATAACAAGACGAAAGATTACCCAAAATCAAAACAAAAGAAACAGACACTGGATCAATTCTTTCACGAACAACAGATTCGTTTTTTTCGAGTATACAGTGACTACTACCATCTTTTAAAGAAATGGAAGGTTGATTATGCTCCCAGAATTGAAGATGATGATTGGCATCCGTTATTTGTTGAAGCAATGGAAAAATACACACTTATTGAATACAAGATGGATGTGCTTCTTAGTGGTTCACTAGAAGATCGTGCAAGATTGATTTTGGACTGTCAGGAGGAGGTGAAGAGCATTGAGCAACGAATTAAGGAAGAATCTTCCAGACGACCTGGTTGCACGTCTGGAAGCATTACAAAAAAGTTGAAGAAGTAACCGAAGAGACACAGGTGGAAAAGAATTTATCCAAAATGGAACTGCCAATCTGGTTCGATGGCAAGCATATCAATGAAATCCTTCTGTATCAGACAATTCTACAGCAACATGAAATTAAGTGTATCAATGGAATCTTGTATGATATAGACCGTTCAATTCCAAATGATGAAATGGAGAAAGAGATTCTGGATATTATTGAACATTATTGGACCAGCGGGATTTCATCTAAAGTAACGGCTATTTTAAATGGATTTAAGATGTACACCCGTTCAGATCCGCTTCCCATAAAAGAAGATCGGGTTCATTTTAGGAATGGAACCTATTTTGTAAATCAGAAGTTCATCAATCGGAAAGAATGGACGCAAAACCGATTGACGGTTAATTATAACAAGGATGCATCTAAACCAAAAAAATGGCTAGCATTCCTGGATGGATTGCTCGAAGAGGATGATATTGTCTGCCTGCAGGAGTTTATGGGATATTGTCTCATTCCCAGCAATAGAGGTCAGAAGATGCTGCTGATTATCGGAAAAGGTGGTGAAGGTAAAAGCCGTATTGGCAGAATTTTAAAAAGAATATTTGGTCATAACATGAATTCAGGAAGTCTTCAGAAACTGGAAACCGACAAGTTTGCCAGAGCCGATCAGGAAGGCAAGCTGTTGTATTTGGATGATGATATGAAAACAGAAGCATTACCATCAACTAATGTGATTAAAGCAATTGTTACAGCTGAGGATGAAATGGACTTAGAGAAAAAAAACCAACAAAGCTATCAGGGACTGCTTGTTTGCAGAATACTGGCATTTGGAAATGGTACATTGAAGTCGCTTTTTGACAGGAGTAAAGGTTTTTACAGACGTCAGATTATTCTGGAAACAAAAGATGTACCGCCAGATAGAATCAATGATCCCTATTTGGCAGATAAGATGATGGAGGAAGTGGAAGGCATAGTTTTATGGTGTATTGAGGGATTAGAGAGACTGATTCGTAATGATTATCAGTTTACTATCAGTAATAAATCCCAATTATTGATGGATGAAATGCAGGAGGATGATGACAATATCCTATCGTTCCTGGAATCAACCGGATATATCAGACTGGAAAAAGGCACTCATGCTACGTCAAAAGATTTATATATTGCTTATTGCAGATGGTGCAATGATAACTTGGATGTACCCGTAAGCGAAAGATCCTTTGCAAGGAGATTTAAGGAACGGTCATCTGATTATGGAATGACTTATGACAAGAATATCTCGGTAGGAAATGGTCGTTTTTGCCGAGGATTTCGTGGGATCCATGTCAAGGTGAGGACGAAAGATGTCAATTATTGATCTGGCTGGAAAAGGCATTAGGCACTAGAAAAGCCTAAAATATATTCTGCTTAATATATGGGTTTATAAGTA
>ENA-OQAB01001597-OQAB01001597.1-human-gut-metagenome-genome-assembly--contig:-NODE-1597-length-10588-cov-2.429118_pt1 | contig 10588 bp, 10 predicted proteins | sample MGYA00242490_ERZ504517 | MGnify/ENA primary metagenome ERZ504517 (study PRJEB26092, sample SAMD00036298) | human gut metagenome | host: Homo sapiens | study: EMG produced TPA metagenomics assembly of... | reverse complement strand
ATCGCATGAAGATATTCGCAAAGAATAAAAGGACGGTAGATGTCTTTCTTCGCAAGATATGCTTTGATGTCGTCCACACTGCGGTACATACGGCAGTAAATATCCGTATTATAGTTCAATTCAGCACGTTCGTATTGCACAGGACGAGTGTTTTCTACCGATTTCAGCCAGTCGTAGGTACGCTCGAAGTTGATTCCGTTGCCGGCTTCATTTCCCAACGACCAGATGACGATAGCGGGATGATTCTTGGAACGTTCGTACATCCGGTGGGTGCGGTCCATGTGCGCGGTCAGCCAGGTAGTGTCTTTGGCAAGAGAAGCAGCCCCATACCCCATGCCGTGGGATTCGATATTTGCCTCATCAATCATGTACAATCCGTAGCGGTCGCAAAGCTGATACCAGTAAGGGTGAGTCGGATAATGCGAGTTACGCACCATGTTGATATTGTGCAGCTTCATCAGTTTGATGTCCAGTTCCATCAGTTCTTTGCTCACGGTACGTCCCAGCTGGGAGTGTTCGTGGCGGTTGGTTCCTTTCACCAATACCGGAACACCGTTGATGCAGAAACGTCCGTCTTTGATTTCCGAGGTACGGAAGCCGACTTCGCAACCGGTCAGTTCGGTGACCTTGCCTTGTTCATCTTTCAGTTCGAGTATCAATGTGTAAAGATGAGGATGCTCTGCGCTCCAAGCCTTTACATCAGGTAGATTCTTTCTATCAAACGTGATAAGATTGCTCAATCCACGGGATTTTATCCGGATAGCATCCTGCAGGACAGCTTTGCCTTCGGCGTCTTTCAGGGTGTAAGCAATAGAAGTGGCTCCAAGTGTAATAGAAGGTCCCTCTACGGTCACTTCAAGTCCGAAAATTCCATCTTTGTATTTCTCTTTGTCCAAAGATGCATTCAGTTTGTAGTCGGCAATGTACTGTTTGGGAGTGCTGTAAAGATACACATCGCGTTCGATACCACTCAAACGCCACATATCCTGACATTCCAGATAAGTCCCCCGCACTCCATCGGTACACTTCCAAAGCAACCACATTTTCGCCTTCATTGAGGACGTCAGTAATATCCCATTCGGCAGCTGTCTTTGATCCCTGATTGTATCCAAGCAATTTTCCATTCACCCATACATAATAGAAAGAGATGACCCCCTTCACAACAAAGTACTACCCGGCGTCCTTTCCAGTCGGCAGGCACTTTGAAGGTACGGCGGTATGAGCCGACTTCATTTTCTGCATGCGGTACCAACGGCGGATTCTTCTTGAAGTTGAACATTTTATCGTCAAATTCATACGTTTCGTTGACATAGATAGCTGTGCCATAACCCTGACGTTCCCAGTTGCCGGGCACATTGATGTCCGCCCATCCTCCTGTGTAATAAGAAGGTTGGTAAAAGTCCCTCGGACGTTTATCGGGATTCTTTACCCAATGGAATTTCCATTTTCCGTTCAGGCTCATATAAAAAAGGAGACTGTTCATACCCTCCCGGCTTTTCAATGTCGGAAGCGTTGGCATAAGGCCATACGTATGTGTGAGGAGCGAGTTTGTTCAGTCCCACCGCATACTGGCTTTGCCATTCGGGCAACGGTTGTTGCTGCGCTAACGTGAAAGTAGTGGCAGCCAGTACTGCTGATAAGATTAAAAAAGTTCGTTTCTTAAAGCTAATGTTCATAAGCATGTCATCATTATTAGTTTATACAAGATTGTTTTACAAAACACCTAATTGCTATTTTTAACTACTTGATTACTATTCTATAATCACTTCATCAAAATAGACTCTCGCTTCCTGACCGGGGCGGACATGCTCGTCGGGGCATATCCCCGCACCTTCTGCCGTCACCCGGACATAACGAGCAGATACTCCGCCCATGTCTATCGAATAGTCATTTCTGAAAGTTCCTTCCTGATAGATTTCTTCCGGAGAAAAGTTCAATTCTCCTATGGCATGGTAGGTCCGATTATCATCAGAAACTTCTACGCGAATCATTTTCGGTTTGTGCGCTCCCATTCCATAATTCGTAATGCAACCAATGGCTAATTTATTCAGTTCTTCCTGACTCTGCAAATCTAATTGTGAAAGAGATAGAATCCATTCCGGCTCCAGTTACACCATTCAAAATCAGTATATTTCAGGCTTCCCCGCAATCCATTGACTAATAACATTTCATTCTTCTTATTGTCAAGCAAAGGTTTTGCCGTAGCTTTGTTCCATGTGAGTGGTAACTCTAAGGTTTCTCCCATTTGTTTGCCGCTCATAAAGGTAGCGGCTTTCACCATTTGCGTTTTCGTCACACAGATAGGTCCGTCGTAACGATGAGAAGACATTGCCGGATTACTTCCATTCAGTGTATAATAAATTTCCACATCCGGACGGATACATTCCAAACTCACTTCCAGATGTCCGTCCACTGGTGTCACCGTCTGTTGTATGTTATACATTGAGCGGGCATAAACAATTCCTTTTTCTGCAATATGCGAATTGTATACATCCATTCGTTTCAAAAATCCAGTCCAGTCCTTCGTTCCTGCAGCTGTCCAAGCCACTTCTGCCAAGGCAACCAGACGAGGGAATAAAAGATAATCCACATCTTCCGGTTTATTACAGAATTCCGTCCACATACAGGCCTGTATACCCATTAGCAGTGATTCGTATTCCGGTTTCCAGTCTTTTTGTACAGGTTCGTAATCAAAAACATCTTTTAGGGTATTATTACCAAAATACGTTACCGGTTCAAACCATTGCGGTCCCTGATAGCGAATCAGGTACATGATACGCGCCGGAGTCATGATGAAACGATGTCCATTTTTCAGCAGCTTTCAGGGCAGCCGTTCCCATTCCCTGCCAACCGAGAATAATGGACTCTTCGGGAAGAAAAGAGCTGTTTGTCAATTCATCCCAGCCAATCACCTCGCGTCCTTTCTTACGCAGATAATCACTGATACGCTTCATGAAATAACCTTGCAAGTCTTCCTCATTGGCTAAATGCTGCTTTCTCATCCGTTTCTGACAAAGCGGACATTTTTCCCAGTTCGTCTTTCGCGCTTCATCTCCTCCGACATGAATATAGCGGGAAGGGAAAAGTGCCAGAATTTCGTCAAAGACATCCTGCAAGAATGTAAATACGCTATCATTCCCCGCACAGTAGATAATCTCGGAATTTCGTCCTCCCAAGCCGGGAAGTACACCGATAAAGTCTTTCACAACCGGACAAGCAAACTGGGGATAAGCAGCCAAAGCAGCGTTACTGTGTGCCGGTACATCTATTTCCGGAATGACTTCTATTTGTCTGTCGGCAGCATAAGCTACAATTTCCCGAATCTCCTCCTGTGTATAGAAACCACCTATTGGAGTAAGCTCTCCACGCTCCGGGTTACGGCGTGAGTGAAAAGGTACATCCGTACGGTCTACTCTCCACGCTCCTACTTCCGTCAAACGAGGATATTTCTTTATTTCAATCCGCCAGCCGTTATCGTCCGTCAGATGAAAATGAAGTTTGTTTATTTTCAACATCGCCATACAGTCGATGATTCGCAGTACGTTCTCTTTGGGAATAAAGCAACGTACCGGGTCCAAAAGTAATCCTCTGAAACCAAAACGGGGCTCATCCTGAACTGTCATTGCGGGAACGCTCCAAGCGATATTCTGTACCGGTTGCTCTGATTCTATGGCAGCAGGCAGGAGTTGGCGAATAGATTGCAGGGCATAAAAGAAACCCTTTGTATCCGAAGCTTTAATAAGTATCTGTTGCAGGTGTAATCTCCAACAGATAATGCTTCGGGTTTAAAAGAAGAATCCGTCACAAAACGAATTTGTCCTTCTTTGCTGCCGACATTCAAAGCCGGAGTTATTCCGGCAGCACGGGTAAACAAGTCGATAAAATTGCGGGCAATCACGGCTTGTTCCTGATTTTCTACCGCAAAGGCCGTTTTTGCAGAAAAGGTGAAATTACCACTACCCGGCACAATCTGTGTCGGGCGTGGTACTATTGAAATTAAAGGGGATGTTAAGTTATCAGCCTGCAAGAACACTGTCAGTGGCGAAAGCAGTATGAGAATGATTAAGATGTATCTTTTCATGGTGTATATACGTTGGTGTTATTCCTTGTCTCTTTCCGGTGAGAAGCGGACAGGGTCATTGTATTGCTCCTGAAGTTTCAGCATTTCTTCTTTCAGTTCTTTCACTACCGATTCGTATTCAGGTTGCCCGTAGAGGTTGTGCATTTCCGACGGGTCTGCCTGCAAGTCGTAGAGTTCCCACCAGTTGATATCATTATAGAAATGAATCAATTTATAGCGGTCTGTACGTACCCCGTAATGACGTTTCACCATGTGTTCAGCGGGATATTCATAGAAATGATAGTAGAGAGCTTTCCGCCAGTCTTTCGGATGTTCGCCTTTCAGTAAAGGAACGAGGGATATCCCTTGGATATCAGAAGGGATTTCTGCTCCTGCCAATTCGAGGAAGGTGGGTGCATAGTCGATGTTCTGTACCATTTCTGTGATATCACCCCTGCGGTCGAATCCTTTCGGCAAACGCATGATAAGCGGTGTACGCATGGATTCTTCGTACATGAAGCGTTTATCAAACCAACCGTGTTCACCCATGTAGAATCCTTGGTCGGAAGTATAGACGACAAGTGTGTTATCCAGCAAGCCTTTCTCTTTCAGATAGTCGAGTACACGACCAACATTGTCGTCCAGTGATTTTACGGTCTTCATATAGTCACGCATGTAACGCTGGAATTTCCAATTGGCAAGTTCCTTGCCTTGCAGGTTCTGCCTGTAGAAATCATCTATAACCGGCGTGTAGAATTTGTCCCATGCAGCACGTTGACCTTCGTCCATACGTCCGACATACTTCTCATATAAGGATTTCAGACGGGTGTTTTTATCAGGACGAAGCATTTTGAGGTCATAAATCATGTCCATGTCCTTCACAATATTCATCTCTTGCGCGGCAGCGGCGGGACGTCCTTCATAATCGTCAAAGAAATTATCCGGTAGCGGGAAGGTTTTATCTTCGTACAAAGCCAGGTTGCAAGTATCCGCCAACCAGTTACGGTGAATTGCCTTGTGGTGAATCAAAAGGCAGAAAGGTTTTTCCGGATTGCGTTTGTTTTCTATCCAGTCAATGGCGTCATCGGTAATAAGATTCGTGATGTATCCATGTTTTTGAATAGTGTCATTGTTTTGTGTGATGAAATCCGGGTTGTAGTAGTCTCCTTGTCCGGGAACAATCTGCCAGTAATCAAAGCCGGAAGGCAAGCTTTCAAGATGCCATTTACCCACCAATGCTGTCTGATAACCGATTTTCTGCAACAGTTTCGGAAAAGTTTGTTGCGAACTGTCGAATACGCAAGTGGTATTATCATAGAATTTATTGGCACAACTATGTTTGCCCGTTATCATGCAGGCACGGCTGGGGCCGCTTAAAGAATTGGCAACAAAGCTTTGAGTAAAACGTACACCGTCAGCAGCAATGCGGTCGAGGTTGGGGGTTTCCATGTAGCGTGTGTCGTAACAGCTCATCATTTGAGCTGTGTGGTCGTCTGTCATAATGTAGACGATATTCAAAGGGAGTTGCTCCGCAGGCCTTTGCTTGTTTGAGCAGGAAGCAAGGGAAGCTACGGCAGCTATTCCTGCTAAAGGAAAGAATAAGTTTGATTGCAGTTTTTCCATAAAACAACTTTATATTAGATTGTAGTGACAAAGGTAGAGACCTGTCAACAAAATCCATGTTCACAAATAACCAATTAATTTCCAATATTCTCCATTTTTGTCTGTTTCAGAAGGAAAAATGGCAAAAACACTATTTACAACTCATTTCCAATCCAGCAAATCCAAGAAAATATATACAATGATTTCTATTTATATAAAGAAAACCCGAATGAAAAGCAGAAACACTCCTCCTCTGCATTCGGGAAAAAACAACTTGTTATAACTACTATTTTTAATAGCCGAAGTTATTTTTTGTAATAGCTATATTAGTATTCATTTCATCACGCGGAATAGGGAACAACAAATTCTTTTTCAAGAAAGTCTCATCATTCAAATTTCCATTATTGTAAATACGTTCACCCCAGACTCCCGTTGCATTGGGATTATTCTCCTGCCACTTTTTAGTTATTGAGTGATTATTATTCACAGTAAGTGCTTTTTTCAAATATTCAGTTCCACGCAAGCGCATCATTTGATACATTTCAGTTTCACCGGCACCTTCAAAAAGTCTTTCAAAGAATATCTTTTCACGTACTTGATCTTTTGTTAATGTTGACTCCCATTTGGCTGGTTGTGTCGAAACCTTAGCTCCCGACTTACGTGCACGCGCCAACACGAGATCTACTGTATTAATTGCATCGTCTTTTCTATCCAATTCATTATAGACATCAGCCAACATCAATAATAAATCTGCATAACGATATAAAATTAGATTTTTATGACTGGCAATACCTGCCATATTCATATCAAAAGCTTTTGCAAAATGAGGCCATGCCGCTCTTTCTCCTGTCCTACCCGCCGCAGTACATACATTCAAAAAATCTTTCAATCCTTTACGATATTTCTCATCAAATTTGGTTTCATCATTCGTGATAGCCAAAATTTCATCCGCGCTCGGATTCTCTTTATTAGTCAATAACTCATAAGGAATTCTACCAACTAACAACTTGTTATTTTTCCAACCGGCAGGTTTTATACCGCTATCATAAGTGAAATAAGGATATTCATAGGTAGAGTCACGGGCAGACGGCACAGGCTCTACTTGAGCTACAGGTCCGATATTGTTTGTACATTTTCTCCATTTTGCCATAAATGTAGTCTCAATACGAGGATCTCCCCAATAGGTTCCCGCAAAGAAATCATAAAAAGCTTTCGTACACTTCACTCTATGGAAACTTTTACCATAAGATGATGCAGCAGGATTAAAAACCCAAGATCCCCTATTAAAAGAAGACAACTCACCATTCACCTGAAATCCCAGTTGAAATATAGATTCTTTAGAACCTTTAATCTTATCAACAAATAAATTAGAAAATTTCGATTCCAAATCATATTTACCTTTCACTCCTTCAAAATAGGTCTTTGCTTTTTCCCAAGCTGTAGCATCACCCAAACAACCTAAAGTATGATACAACTTACCTAAATATGCTTCTGCAGTCCATTTCGTTGGAAATCCATCAGAATTCGTTTCCGGCAAATATTTTGAAGCAAATTCCAAGTCACTTCGTACAACATCCAACACCTCTAAACGCGAGGAACGAGGTACAGCTACGCCGTCATGAGAAGAAGGAGTTGTCTTCAAGGGTACATCTCCCCAACATATTGCAAGGTTATAATAAGACAAGGCACGCAAGAAATGAGCCTCTGCAGCCATTTCGTCTTTATCCTCCAAAGAAGTACTTTCTACGTTGGCTATAAATGCATTCGTTTCATTAATTACTTTATACATTACATACCATGCATTTGTCAACAGATCATCTGTATAGTCACATTGCAGCCATCCACACATATCATTTGTACCCCCATTAGTCTGTGCCCATCCGAAACCACTATATCGTACCGGAATTTCTTGCCAATGCTGACCATATCCTCCACTAGTCAATGCAAAATAACCATAGCATCCATATAATGCTGCACGTGCCTTTTCAGAAGTAGAAAACTGAATTTGTGTATTCAAAGTATATTGCGGGTCTTCATCTAACCACGATTCACAAGAAGCCAATAATAAGCAGCTTGCTAATAAAAATATATAGGTAAATTTCTTCATTTTCATAATTATTTATTGTAAATTAAAAGGTTACATTCAAGCCAAACACAAAAGAACGCATATTTGGAAAAGCATTCATATCAATACCCCGACGCAGGCCATCAAATGCAAAGCTATTTACCTCCGGATCATATCCACTATAATTGGTTATAACAAATGCATTCTTTACTGAAGCAAAAATACTGGTATTCTGGAACCCAATCTTAGTCATCCACGCTTTAGGCAAAATATAATTCAGCGTAATATCTGAACAACGCAAATAACTTCCATCTTCTACATAACGATCATAAACAACACCTTTTACATTTGAAGTAGACGACGGATATAAATTAGAACGATTCTCCGGAGTCCAGGCATTATAATAAGCATCTTTTCTCAAGTTTCCGGCCTGCCTGGAAGGAGTCTGTTCGTAACGGATATTTGTATTCAGAATATCATTACCATAAACACCTGTAAAAGAGCGAAAGAGATATATTCTTCCATTCCAAACGTGTCTGGAAACCATAGGTGAAATCAGGATTCGGATCACCTATCACAACCATGTCATTAGGATCTACTATACCATCTTCAATTCACATCCACACAATTTTAAATTACCAGCTGCCATATCATTTCCAACAGATGAAGTGTAATATTTGGTAGAACCATCTGATGAGATATATCCTACCTTTGCCATCAACAACATCTTCTTCCTGAATAATTCCCTGTGTCTTATAACCGAAAAATAGTCCCGGAGCCTCACCCTCAATAAAAACATTTGCAGGTCCAAAATGATCGCCAATCGTCTTACCTAAATAACCACGTACTCCTTTCAAGGAACCTATATCAGAAACTTCCAAACCTAAATTCTCAATCGTAGTCTTGTTGAAACCAATATTTCCGCCTACATTCCACTTCCACCCGTTACTGCGAATAATATCAGCATTTAAACTAAACTCAAAACCTTATCAACAACGAGCCTTCATTTATCATCACTGTTGCAAATCCACTGGAATATGGCAGAGCACGCTCAACCAACAAATCTTTTGTGTTTTTACGGTAATAATCAAATGCACCATTCAGGCGACCATTAAAGAAACCAAAGTCAAGACCAACATTCCACGAAGAAGTACGTTCCCACTTCAAACCCTCATTTTGCAGACTTTTGATTTGCATAGACGTCAGTTTATTCCCATCTCCATCAGCATAGTCCACCTTATTTTCATAAATAGATAGAGACTGATATGGATCAATACCCTGATTACCTGTCTCACCATAACCAACACGTACCTTCAACTGACTTAGCCAATCAATGCTCTTCATATAAGCTTCCTGTTCCATACGCCATGCTAATGAGAAAGACGGGAAATATGCCCAACGATTACCCTTTTTAAATTTACTGGATCCGTCAGCACGCAATGAAGCCGTCAACAAGTACTTATCATAAGCAGATAAATTAACACGTCCTAAATATGAAAGTAATTGATAATCTTTTTGTATAGGCTGTTTTACATCCACTTTTTCCTGCATTAGACAATCCTTTAGTACGTAAGTCATAGATAGAAAAAGTATTGCCTGAAACATTCTCTGTCAGAAAATGATATTCATCATAAGTGATACCCGCTGTTGCCGACAGACGAAAATCCTTAGTCAAGTCCATATTAAAGTTTAACAGGTTTTCCACTGTATAATTAGACTTATTGACATTACTGATTGCCAGTAAACCCTTCACATTTTCTCCCGGAGGTAACTGAATCCCATACCAACGTTTACGGTCATTGACAATTATATTCCCCCCTGCACGCAGACTATACGAGAAATATTTATTAATGTTCCAATTCAGATTCAAGCTTCCATTAAATGTCTTATTATTAGTAATATCATCATAATCATTTACCCAACTAAATACATTCATTTTTGATTCCAAAGCACCCGGATCATCATCAGGAACAATATAAGGAGCTGTATCAAGAACCGTACGAGCCAAAGATCCGGCAACGCCTCCGGTTGTATTACCGCCCGTCATCATATCATTCTGCTTTAATGAACCGCTCAATATCAAATTTAAAGTTACTTTTTTAGATAATTTCAGCAGTTAAATTAGCATCAGTAAGTCACCCTGTTTTCATTCCTGTATTTTATCTACGATACCATTAATTATCCTTAAAAGTTACCGGAGATATAATATTTCATACTGGCAGTTCCTCCACTGACAGAAGCCGAGTAGACCTGTGAGAAAGCTGATGTATATGCTTCTTTTTGCCAGTTGCGATAGGTAATAACCTTATATAATTCCGGATTATTCGGATCTGCCTGATAAGCGGATTCATTACCACTAAATACGTAACGCATTTCACCATTAGGTTGCAGATAATATCGCGGTTGGTCTAATTTAGAATTAGTGTAATCGGCATACTCTTCCAAATTTAACATATCGTGCAAGTTACGTGCATTAGCTATCGTAAAGTTCGCTGTGACATTTACTTTTGCCTTTCCGGCCTTTCCCTTTTTAGTTGTAATAAGAATTACGCCATTGGCACCACGAGAACCATAAATCGCAGTAGCAGAAGCATCTTTCAAGACGGTAATATCCTCAATATCATTAGGATTTATTGCACTCAACGGATCTTGAGCTATTTGGAAATCACCACCTCCCACAGCAGACTCGGCAAACTCACCAGTAGATGCTTGCGGCACATTATCAATCACTATATAACGGCTGATTATCTCCACGTAATGAGTTAGCACCACGGATAGTGACAGAAGAAGCAGCACCCGGAGTAGACATTGAAGCTGTTCACATTTAAACCTGCAATCTACCTTGCAATAGCCCTGATCAA
>ENA-OQAB01001596-OQAB01001596.1-human-gut-metagenome-genome-assembly--contig:-NODE-1596-length-10589-cov-2.363124_pt1 | contig 10589 bp, 16 predicted proteins | sample MGYA00242490_ERZ504517 | MGnify/ENA primary metagenome ERZ504517 (study PRJEB26092, sample SAMD00036298) | human gut metagenome | host: Homo sapiens | study: EMG produced TPA metagenomics assembly of... | reverse complement strand
CTTTGTTATATTCCATATTTTTATGTACTTTTTGCAGTGCAGTCCCGGGCGTTCCTCTCCCAGCTTTCAGTTACTGGTGATGAATCCGGGTTTTTTTTTGCCTTTTTGCAAAGGTAATTTTTTTGTTTGCATCATCCCATTGGTTTCCAATATTTTTTTCGTTTCCCGCTTAATTTGCCCGTCATCTCCAGACGATCATTGAATTCAGACAATGTTTTGCTGTTCTCCTTTCATAATGATACGGTACACACCATCACCTACTTATCCGTTTGGAACTGCAAAATACGACGTAAACCATAACAGTATTCTGTCGTGCGTTGGTTTAGGTGGCAATTGTTTTCGTCCAGATAGACATCCAGCTTCCAAAAGCACAAATCCTCTTTGTGAATGACATCTCCATAATTGTTTATGAAAATTGCCACTTCATCATCTTCTTGCCACTCCCATATATACGGCAGTCTGTACTTTACTGTATGGTCTTTAATGTATAGCTTTTCTATGCTACCGTCTGTTCCTGATACCTTCCCCAGATACTTGCTCTCTTGTGGGCTATGAAAAACAATTGTCGGATGAAGTTCCCGATATAGCCATCCAAACGATACAAGAACCACTATAATGGCTATGATTATCATTCCTTTATGTCGTATCAATCTTGCAGTCATTTTATATCTCTTGTTTGATACCCAGATTACCTTCGACTCCAATATCCCCAAAGCTTACTGAGCAGTATCATCGTAATCAGGTACAATACTATTATACCGTTTATTTCGCCAAAAAGCACTAATTCATCTGCTGTAGGAACACTTTCATATGTATTTTCGGATAAATACTTGCCTTCATATCCTGAATATATGAAATAATACTCGCATGTTTTATATATACCATTGAATAGCAATAGAATAATGGCAGATAATCTGAATTTATTATGACGCAGAAACAAGTGGAAGAAAAGATCAAGAGATACGAACAATACACAACCTCCTACAAAACCAATCAATGCCATCAATCCGTCCACCGCGGCTCCCGGACCATCATTAACTTCAGTTATGCTCATTAATTGGTTGGGCTCCATCAAGACAAGAGCAAACATAAGTAAGTATATTACCCATGCAATCAGTTGTCCAACTTTTATTTTAGCTATCTTCATTATGGTTTATCGTATATGCGGATAATGTTTGGCGGACAATCAATCTTTTAGAGAGATTTATCTGCTTGTTATAAACCTATTTGAAATTTGTCAGTATATCATTCTTTTTATTGGAAGACAACATTTCCAATAAATGATTGAAGCTATCGCAAACAAATTCTGCCGAATCTTCAAATTCAGGTTCAACTCCATAATAGATTTTACCGTAATTTTCCGGAGATAAATCTATGCACAAATATTGGTATCCGTCTTTTACTGACATAAGAATAGGAATATGGCTATCCCAAAACAGGCGAATCATATCGCAGGATTCCTTATCATCTGCCAACGCCTCAAGTCCCATCAGCTCAAATTCATTCCAACGGAATCCGCTATCGCTTTCTCCGTTAAAGTCCTCTATGGAATTAAACCATACATTATCACTTTCATTCGTGATTGTCTGAAACCGTTGTAAAAACTCCTGATAGTCCGCAGGAAGTTCGGAATACCGATTTTGTAAATCAGAGCTTAATTCTTTTCTTTCCAATCGTTCTGTAACGACGAATCCTATATTTTTCAGTGCTTCAATCATATTTTTATTTTACGAGTTTATAATGTTTAGAGGATAGCCGACCGTTTAGGGCGGTTCATCCTCATGTTCGAGACAATTTTTATTTCCTTTATTACATACTATATAGAACTTCAATTTTTGACTGCTGTTTCCGGCAGAAAGAGGTGTGAAGTTCATGCCCGCACCCCGTTCGTTTCATTACTGCTCTTATCCGTATTTCATTCATTTTTCAGTTCTCCTTTCTTTCTTTTCATGGGATTTCACTGTTCTTGTTCACGGCAGGACATAGCTATCCCATGTTGCTGTCATGCCGCTTTTTTCCGGTGTATGTCGCAATGCTCCAGTATTACCGTGTATGTCATGCCGCCACCCGTTACCGTGGTATGGCTGTAAACTCTCGTCCGTCCGCAACGTTCGCAGAAGTACGGGTTTTCATATCCGCTTTCTGCCTGTTGCAACTCAGCTTCCTCTATCTCGCTTTCATCCCGTCCGAAGTATTCTTCCGGCAGGCTGCCTTTATTGGAATAGAAGCCGTAGTACCTCACGATGCGGAAATAGCGCAGTGGAACGTGTTGCAGCAGCCGGGGGAAGAACTCCCGGTAGTGCAGTGTCAGTTCCTTTTCAACCGGGTTCCTCCTGTCGGGTGAGTTTTTGTAATCACGGTAACGGAATGAAATGTTTTCGCCGTCCATTGCCGTAATCTTGTACTCGCTCAGACACGCCCGTTTGGAATACCTGCCCACATATTGTATCACCTGTTCCGGCATCTGTATGGGCTGCTCCAAATGTACAATCCAGTCCTTTTTGTTCACCACCTTTTGATGAAGCCCATAAACTCCATGCGGTCGTGGAAATCATGCTCCAACCTGCCCGCATCGAACAACCCTATCAGGGCGTGTTCAAACTTGTAGCGGAATACCTTACAGATAGAGGGGATATGCACGTAGTCATGTTCGGGGATGACTATCTTACCGTCGTTATCTATGCCGCCCCATGACATAATCATGTGCGTATGTACATGGAGCTGTTTCGTTTCCCCGTAGGTATGTAGTACGGCAATTACCCCGGTTTTCAAGCCGAACTTGTGCATCATCCAGTCTTTCAGCGTTTCAGCCGAAGTACGCATCAGTATATTCAGCATTTCTTTCCTGTTGCGCTTCACCAAGTCCAGCAGGATATGCGGCAAGGTCATCACCACATGGCGGTGTGGCACCCGCAGCATCTTTTCTTTCATGCGTGCCGCCCATTTCAGCGTGTCACGCCAGCCGCATGACGGGCAAAAACGGTGTTTGCAACTATGGCTGATTTCCCGTACTTCCCCACAATCGGGACAAACGTATGTGTCTATCCCCAAAGTGGTTGTGCGACATACACGGATAGCGTTCACCGCCTTGTACTGTTCGGGGGTGATGTACTCCGCCGGGTGCTGTGCGTATTCATCCCACCACCGATTGAAGAAATCGGACAAGCGGTACTTCTTTTCTTTGCAACCGTCTGTATATATGTCGTTTAGCACTTCTTTCATAGCTCGCACACAAATCCTTTTTTACTCTATTTCAACATCTAATCTTTTGATTATTAGTTGTTTATTGTCTTGAATGTTATACTATCAGCCGATTTGGCTGTTATTTTCTTCAAGTATCAGACCTCGTCTTCCTCCATCAACAGATCATCCAACGGGCTTTTGATATTGCTTTTGAAAGTGTCGGCTATGTGGACATACCTTTCCGTTGTCTTGATGTTGTTATGTCCCATAAGCTCTTTCACAATCTTGATGTCGGTTCCTTGCTCCAGCAAGTGGGTGGCGAACGAATGGCGCAGCAGGTGCGGATAAATCCGTTTCGTGATTCCCGCTTCCCGGGCCGCTGCCTTCAGCCGTTTCGACACGATACTCTCGGTGAAAGGTTCGCCCGGTCTGTGTTCAAAAGGCCACACTTTCGGTTTGTATAGTCTGTTATATTCCGTCAGCTTTTTCATCAACGGTTTTGACAGCAGGGGTGTAGCGGTCCTTCTTGCCCTTTTCCCTGACGCACCCGTATCAGGGAGCGGGATTCGTTGATGTCGCCGGGTTTCAGTTCCAGCAGTTCGCTGATGCGCAACCCTGCGGAGTAGAGTATGGAGAACATGCAGAAGAAACGCAGGTCTGTCACCGTCACGTCGAGTATTTTCTTTATTTCCTCCTTGCTCAGCACGTCGGGCAGCGTCTTCTCCCGTTTGGCACGGTTCACCTTGTAACACCGCCGTTCCTGACCGAGAACTTTCTCGTAATAGAACTTGATGGCGTTGATACGCTGGTTTTGCTGGCAGGAGGATATGTTTTTCTCGTGGATGAGATACAGCAGGTAGTCGTTTATCTCGCCGGGGGTAACCGTTTCAATCTTACGCCCCTCGAAATATTGTTGGAAATCGCGGAAATAGGAGGTATATACCCTTACGGTATGGTCACTGTAACGCACTTGCTGAAGTTTTTCCAGATAGCCTTCCGGCAGTGGCGGCCGTTTGTCTTCCTCTTTACGGGGTGCGGTTTCCTTGATGGCGGAATAGTCTATAAATGCCATTTTCACATAGCGGTCGAAGAACTCGGCAAGCACGAAATTCTCTGCCGGCAGATAGGCTCTGCCACCGACAAGCAGTACGTTTTCTTCTTTCGACAGCGACAAGCGGATGTCATTGTCATTACCGAAAGTCACTTCGACAAATTCTCTCCCGTTTCTTACCACAGGAGAAAGTTTGATTATGGGTTTTGGAGTATATATTTCCATGTTTTTTAAATTTTACCGGTCCCACTCGTTCAGGATTTCTCCGCTTATGATATCATATCGTATCCAGTGCCCCGTCTCGCGTCCCTCGGTGTATTCGCCTTGGACTGCGATATCGTCCCGGTCGATTTCTTTCCACGAACCGTGCTTGTAGCCGTTCTTGTACGAGCCGGATTTGTAGGCGTACAGCTTGCCATGTAGGTGGGCCGTGTATTCGTAGGGACCGTCCAGTTCGCCGTTCTTATAGTGGCTGACGGTTTTGCTGACCCATCCCTCGGTGATATCCTCGCTGATTTTCCATTGTTTTCCCTCTTTCCGGTCGTCGGTATAGTTTGCCTCGTAGATCTGCTTGCCGCTTTTCGGGTCAAAGCGTTGTTCCTTGCCGTTCCGCTTGCCCTGCCTATATTCCTGAACCATGTCCGGCTTCCCGTCGCTGAACCATGTCCTTACCGTACCGTCTATCTTCCCGTACTGCATGGGTGCTTCCCGTTGCGGTGTCTTTCCGTCCTGATGATAGGAAACGAACAGACCATGCCGTCTGCCGTCGGTATACTTGCCCTTTTCCCGCAGGCTGCCGTTGCGGAAACGCCTGTACTCGCCCTGCATAACCCCTTTGGAAAAATGCACTATTTCCTCATCCTGCCCCCGCAAGATACGGAATTTGCCCGATAGCGGACGTTTTCCGCCCTTCAGATAATGGACGGCTGTTCCATGCTGTTCGTCCGTGGTGGTTCGCAAGTCACCGGATTCCACGATCCGCTGTGCGAAGGCAGAACAACACAGCAGCGTGAGAACGATGGCCGCAAGCATTTTTCTTATGTTTCCCTTTACCTTTCTCATTCGTCCGGATATTCAAGTTTCAATGTCATGCCGTCCAAAGCGATGCCTTCACTAAGCGTGATGGCAAGTTTCTGTTCTTCGGAGAATCCTATGGTTTCCCCGTCCTGCAAGGTGACATCATCCGACAGGATATAATGCACGATGTCCATTAGGAAATCACGGATGTCACTCAGATCGGCAGGGGGCATACACTTCGATTTCCTCTTTCCCGAATTTTCTCAGTCCGTAGGTATAGATGCCGGGGATTCCTTTCTGTGTGCGGTAGATGCCGAACCATACCCAGTCCATGACGGGCAGTTCATCTTCTTGCAGGAGGTGCGGCCATATCCCTGTAAAATTCGGGTTGGAACACCATACCGTCGGTATATACCGCTGTAGCGTAGGACTGTTTCAGGCAGGAAGACGTGGCTCTGGTGAACAGTTTGGCTCTCTCCAGCAGGTTGGATTGGTCTCCGGTCACGGATACGAGGATTATGTGCCTCGTGTTGTCGTGCCACTTCTGTTGCATCTTTCCACAGGTAGTTGCCCTGTGCATAGTGTTCCGCTTCTCCGTTGGGTACGGGACCGGGCATGATGGCTATTGCCAATGTCATGCCGCTGAACATTCCGACAAGTACGTCCCCGTTGTCGTCGTCATCGGTAAGGACGATTCCCCAGTCTTCCTCGAAGTCATGGATGAACTGTTTCTTGTCCCATTGATTTTGTGAAAGCAACACGGACGAGACAAAGCATCCTTTGATATTATCCTTTTCCATATAGTTCTTTCTTTTTGAGTCGTCAATTATTGAAGATTCTTGCGCAAGATAGGTATTTACCCTGATTCCTTGGTACTTTCATCTGTTAATATACGATAAATGCAGGCCCTGCCTGTGACTTTACAGATAAAGGTTGCGCTCCGTTCAATAGATGCGCACATACTGTACTTCCCCGTCAAGCAGTTCAACATAGCGGTTGTCGGAAAAGCGCAATGTCTCCAGAGTCCTGCCTTCCTTCTTGACTTCCGATTTGTGGTATGGTTCGCCCCACGCGGCGATGACCATTTCCCTCGTCATGCCGGTATCGACCTTGCGGAAGGCAATCAGCTTCCCGTATTTCTCGCCGTACCGTTTTTCCAGCTGGCCGATACGTGCAGTGCTTACAAACTCATACACCTCGTCACCGCCTATAGGAAATGCTTCCACACGGACACCGTCAGCACCTTCCATCAGCAGAAACGCCCCGTCACTGTTCATCTTCAGGCCGACGTCCACACAACGGTACTCCGCACCTTCAGCCGGGGTGATGACCTGACCGTCCTCGGTCTCGACGGCCTTGGCAAGTGACAGGAATGTCTGTCCGACAAAGCGTTTCAGTTTCTCATAATACCCTATACAGGTCATGCTCAGCGGATACCTGAATGGGTTGTAATACATCTCATCACCGCTTTCTTTTTCACGGAGCAGCAGGCAGCATCCAGCCGACAGGTAGTCTGTCTTTGTCCAGACCTTCACTACCTCGTAATATTTCCCCACTACCTCTTTAGAAGGGGTGGTACTGATGTTGACCGCCTTGTACACCGTTCGGTCATCCCCGGTAAGGAAATTGACCGTGTAGAAAGCATCCCAGTAGCCGTTCCTGTCATTTTTTACCCCATGCATGTACAGGGTCTGTCCCGGAAGGGAAGGGAAACTCCGCTTCTCCACGTTCGTCAGGCTGTCATAGGGGTGGGCATTTGTCACCGTGTACTCTTTCAGTCCATCGCTCTTGGGAACGATGTTAAGCTGTGCATGGGCATATATCGCCGTACACAGAAAAAAGGTTATAATCGGAATTGTTTTCATACTCAATCTCTTTTTTTTGAGTTTACAGGTGGCATCCGGGGGAAGAGCAGTCTGCTATTTGCCGGAAATAGAAAACAGGTACAGGGCCAGTCCTATCCCGACGGCAAGAATCACTCCCAGCCAGAACCGGAATGTCTTCGGACCGAGCAGATTCATCCAGAAGTTGCCTCCTGTACTGCCCGGACGGGAATATGTCCACTTCCAGCCGCAGATGACACCGACAAGCCATATAAGAAGCAGGCCCGCCACGACCAGATAGCCGTAGCGGGGTTCCTGCTGTATCAGATTAGGAAAATCCTTTATTTTTGATCCAACCATTCCATATCTCATCGGTTTATTTTTTCAGGAGCGCCGCAAATTCCTTGAGCTGTGGCAGTCCGTCAAAAAAGGTCAACGTCAAATTTGGCCGTAGAACCGTTTGTGAGAACAATTGTCAGAATACCTTCGTCATAATTGTAGTTTGAACTGGATATTTCCGACAATGTAAAGAATGCATCTCTACATTTCCCTTCACGATGACCGGGTATGTCACCTTATCGCCGTCAACCGTGATGATACAGCTTTTGGCAGCCAACTTGCGGGCCTTATGTATCTTCCGCCAGGCTCTGAACAGCATGTACAGTCCGACAAGGGCAAGGATGATGGCTGTTGGTAACGGTCCGAGGATGCGAAGTGTACCGACTTTTATACCGAAAGGATAAACTACCGGTACTATTATCAGTCCGGCACCGACAAGGATTTCAGTCAGATTGTCCTTGATGGACGATTTGGAAGAATAATTGAATGTAGCCATATTCGGATATTAGTGAAGTTATTCGTTCGGTGATATTATTTTATGAAAAAGTACCAGATAAGCAGAGCCGCGGTGATGATTATGGACAGGACCGTCATGGCCGACCTGTATTTTTCGACAGCAGGCGATTCCTGCGGAGCTTCAAATTCCAGTATCGTAGGTGCTTGGCCTATCGCGCTATTAGGAATAGCCTCTATCTTGAACTCGTTGGGCTGTTTTTCAATGCCGATCAAGGCATAGGCACAATCAAGCTGATTGGCCTTTCTTGGCGAGAATACCGATTTGCTGAACAGGATGACGCCGTCATAATGATCGCTTATTTCCATTACCGAATCCATATCCCGTTGTCCTGTCAGTATATGACGGCCTGTATCAGGATCTACTATGTAATAGTCATAGCCACAGGACTGTACGGAATCATAACGGATTTCACCGATTTCCAGCGTATCCACTTCAGCCTTGATGCTCTGAAGGGTGGCCTCGTCAATTTCAGTCCCTTTCAACGGGCAGGCATACAGGCAATAGCGGCTGTCTTCGTGCATCACGGTTCTGATGGGATAGAGGTTTACTACTTTGCGGTTTTCCAGTTTGAGGTATGTCTTAGACAATTTGCCGATTGCTTTCCCGTTATAACCGGCCGGAACAGCACCTCCTTCAAGAATGGCTGACAGATTTTTAAGTTCGCTCATGTTGTAATTCTTTTTATTCGTTTTCGATTATTGTTGATTATTTGATTCCATTTTCTACAGTGAGACAGAAGTTCACCTCCCTGTACAGTTGTTCCAGCAGATGTTCGTCATCCAGCGACTTCCTGCCGGGACGTAAGAAACCGTCCGGAGTGTCGGATGCGTAGTAGAACATGTTCCCGTTGAAGGAGAACATCAGGTCACGGCTGAAGGATTTCCGCAGGGCGGTCAGCTTCCGCATCATCGCCGGGGTGAGCACCATGCGGGCTTCCACCTCGTCATCCGCGTACACGGCAAAATGCCTCTCGAACTCCGGGTCTTCCAAATGTACGAATTTTGCCCCGTACTTTTCCTTCATTCCCTGGATTGTTTGCGCCAGGTAGCCGATTTTGTTTTCCAGATGGTCGGGCAGCAGCATCACGTAGCCCCTGAAGGTGCGGTTCAGCTTGCAGCACCCGAACATGCCCCTGAAACTGTGCATCGTGCTCTCTATCCTGACTCCGAATATCGGACGGATAAAATACTGGTACGGCACTTCAAGGAAGTTGAAAGCCGAGAAATCTTTCGAATTGGCTGAAGTCACACCGGCATCCACGACAGTCATCATGTCATTTCCGACGGGAATGTCAAGACGGCCGTAACAGGTCGAACTTACCGAATTGCCCGATGACAATGCCGTTCCGAACAGGCGGCTGTCCGCAAAGACTTTCGGCTGTATGGAACCGGAAGGATTGTACCTTGCTCCCGGGAACAGCAGGTAGATGATGTGGGCCATCGTGTAGGTTTCCCTCTTGTTCAGCGCGGCAAAACATTTCATGAATGCGAAATGAAGTACAAAAATACGGCAAAGCCTATCATGAGGTATTTTCCCGTGGTGACGGAAGTCTCATAGTCAGTACGGTCCACGAGGAATCCGCCGAAGATACAGAAACCGAACCACACGACGGTACACAGATAGACAATGGAGGTCAGGATGCGGAACACAATCCGGAGCATCCTGATACGGGACATCTCTTTCTTCATGTGAAGGGAAATGCCCTTGAAATCTATATTCTGACTTTCTTCCATGCTTTACTTGAATAATTCTCCCACTTTCACTTCCTTGATCTCACTTTCCGGGAACTCTATCAACTCCTGCTGCTCATGCTTGCGCCAGGATGCGATTATCGACGACGGAAACATTTCAATGTAATTGTTATAATCGGTAGCAGCGGCATTGTAGGTGCGCCGGATTGCCTGCAGCTCATTCTCCATGTCCTCGATCTGGACCTGAAGATGAAGGAACTGCTGGTTCGCCTTCAGCTCCGGGTAGTCTTCCACCGCCACATTCAGTCTTGACAGAAGCGAGGACATTTCCGTACCGCTTTTTATCTGCTCGGACTCTGTAGCGTTCGAAGCCCTTGACCGCAAATCGGCAATGCGGATGAGAATCTCATTCTCGTGCCCCATGTATGCCTTTACGGATGCGACAAGATTGGGGATCAGGTCATTCCTCTGTTTGAGGACCACGCAGATACCACTTCTGCATTGCTTGACCCGGTTCTTCTTTGCAATAAGGCTGTTGTTAGTGAATACTGCCCATAAAATAATTATGAGCAGTACCACGATAATACATATAACGGCTATAATCATATTTTCAGATGGATTTAGACATACAATTCAGCCGGTATGACTCTGATTGTCCCTTCCCAGTAGAAGTGGGGGACGATGCCGTCTGAAGGAAGATAGCCTTGGGGAAGTTCCTTGTAATAAAGGGACAAGTTTCCTTACTTCCACATCGGCGCCTTCCACGATTTCACCACTCAGTTTCACGGTTGACCAGCAGTCCTCCTCCTTGGCAAGACTGACTACGCCCTCACATCCGGGAGCTACCGGCTGCCTGCCTTCACACATGTTGCGCAGCTTTTCCATCACTCTCTTCAGCCATTCCATACGTTCATGTGTCCCTTGTCCAGTGCGTATATCCAATACCATGGAAAGAGTCGTCCTTGTGC
>ENA-OQAB01001595-OQAB01001595.1-human-gut-metagenome-genome-assembly--contig:-NODE-1595-length-10598-cov-4.898482_pt1 | contig 10598 bp, 11 predicted proteins | sample MGYA00242490_ERZ504517 | MGnify/ENA primary metagenome ERZ504517 (study PRJEB26092, sample SAMD00036298) | human gut metagenome | host: Homo sapiens | study: EMG produced TPA metagenomics assembly of... | reverse complement strand
TTAATAAATGCATCTCATTATCATCTTTCACTTGAAAAGGATGATTTTTAAAAGAACGGAGTCTTTCAATCTCAATTTCAATGATCTTCTCATCTTCATTCTTCTGGATAAATTCTTTCGTTACTTCCGTCATCATTTCCTCCTTCTTCGGTCAGACTAAAAAATGCTCGTCTGGATCCGATTATTCTTGAAATCAGTTCCAAACGAGCATCTCGTTTTCTATTAGCTACAGCTAATATATTTCTCTATTGTTTCAGCCAATATATGTTTGCAAATTATATTCTGCAAAGGATTTTTCCTTTTATTTACTGTATTTTACATCCCTAAATCACTGGTGACAACAGATACTTCCCCAAATGTTAGCAATATCTCTGATACAGTCTGTTTGCAAAACGCTATTTTTTATTAGCTGCCAGCTAACAATTATTTCATTGTATTAGCTGAAAATCATCCTCAAAGCAATAAAATCATGCATTTTTCTTGTCAAAAAAGCGCCCCATTATTTGCATTTCTGCTAATAATCGAACGCTTTTGACTGGCCGTCTCGTATAGGAATCGAACCTATAATTTAGTCTTAGGAGGACCATGTTATATCCATTTAACTAACGAGACAAAATGCCATTTTTCCTTGAAAACACGCGGTTTTCCGGCTTTTTGGTAATGGCAACCTTTATTTAATTATCAGCTTTTTTCAAGCTGTTAATTACTATTATTTTTCATGTTGGTGACATCAAAGCACTCCCCTATTAGGGTAAAACCTTGGTGTCAATTTTTACTCTTCTTAACTAGATTTGAACCCAAAAGTTTTTTCCAGGAAGTGATAACCTTGGTTCCTCCTTAGGAGGCACTTGTTATATCCATTTAACTAAGGAAACATGCATCTGCTTTGCCGAAACAAAGCAATATGTTTTTTCACACTGTTATTAGTATACCAAATAATCTCTGATTTTGAAATACCTATTTTGAAACTTTTGAAACTTTTTATCTGCTTGTCTTCTCATTTACTGGAAATTAATTATCCCCTGCAGCCATATATTCGCTTTAAATCTCCGCCCTACTTCCGGCACTCCGAAAATACTATTTTTCGGTACGCAAACGTCAAACTGCAGTTCATTGACATCCATCGTAAATACATAAAGTTCTGTGCCGGTTCTCTCATTTCTACAGGAACGAATCTTTAAAATTTCTCCCAAAATAGAATACTGGTCACATTCTGCACCATATGGCATAAAATATGTATCCACAATTGTATAGACATCATTTGTCATCAACTTTTTGGAAACTTTGGAGTAAGTGTCCATATCCTCTAATGTCAATGTCTCCATCGCCTTCTCGTCACCACTTTTTGCCGCACTCAAAAGCAGCATACGGTTTCTTGCCTCTTCCTGTTGGCTCTGAAGCTGATAATCATTTTTCTTAATCGGCAGTAAAATACTTCCTGAAAGCGCCATAGCTGAAATTGTCAGAGAAGTAGATTTTTTAGAAACTCCTCCCAAGTTTTTCACTTGACGGTACTCCATCCCATTGATCAGATGAAATATCAGACTGATTCCAACCCGCACATCCTCACATACACCTAGGTACATGTCTCTGTCCATTCTCTTTTCCACAATGATATCTTCATAAGAAGTAATACCACTTCCCTTTAAATAAGGGAAGTAGTATTCCATCTCAAATTCTTCGCCATCGTAGTCCCCGCACATAATGATTCCCATAGCTTCAGAATATTCTTTCTTATATTCACAAACTATTTCTCCTTCTATATTTGCAGTTTCTTCGTGACTTGTAAAGTTTTCCTTTGTATCTCTCAGAACTTCTTTCAGATCTTTTTTCGTTTTCAGATGGTCAAATCCGATTGCTTTTAAATATTGATGCACGTTTTTTTCCTCTATTTGATTTCTGTCTTACCACCCATATACGGTTGTAATGCAGCTGGAATCTTAATAGAACCGTCTGCTTGAAGGTTGTTCTCCAGAAAAGCAATCAGCATTCTAGGTGGTGCAACTACTGTGTTATTTAGTGTATGAGCGAAATATTTTCCGTCCTCACCTTTGACTCTGATATTCAATCTTCTCGCCTGAGCGTCTCCCAGATTTGAGCAGCTTCCAACTTCAAAATATTTCTGTTGTCTTGGTGACCATGCCTCTACATCGACAGATTTTACTTTAAGATCAGCAAGATCTCCTGAACAACATTCAAGAGTACGAACCGGAATATCAAGAGAGCGGAACAGATCTACTGTATTTTTCCACATCACATCGTACCATTTCATGCTGTCTTCTGGCTTACATACAACGATCATTTCTTGTTTTTCAAACTGGTGAATACGGTACACTCCTCTTTCCTCAATTCCATGAGCTCCTTTTTCTTTCCGGAAACATGGAGAATAAGATGTTAACGTTCTTGGCAATGTCTTCTCATCGAGCATGGTATCGATGAATTTTCCGATCATAGAGTGTTCACTTGTACCGATCAGATATAAGTCTTCTCCTTCAATCTTGTACATCATAGAATCCATCTCCGCAAAGCTCATCACTCCTGTCACTACATTACTGCGAATCATGAATGGCGGGATGCAATAAGTAAATCCGCGGTCGATCATAAAATCACGCGCATAAGAAATCACTGCAGAATGTAATCGTGCAATATCTCCCATCAGATAATAAAATCCGTTTCCTGCTACCTTTCCTGCACTTTCCAGATCAATTCCGTCAAATTTTTCCATAATTTCTGTGTGATACGGAATCTCATAATCTGGCACGACCGGCTCTCCATATCTCTCTAATTCCACATTTTCACTGTCATCTTTTCCGATTGGAACAGATGGATCAATGATATTTGGAATTGTCATCATAATCGTTTTAATCTTCTCTTCTACTTCTTTTTCTTCCACAGAAAGTTTTTTCAATGGTATCTCCCTGAGCAGACACCTGTCTCTTATACTCTTCTGCCTCTTCTTTTTTCCCCTGAGCCATGCATGCTCCGATCATTTTGGAAATTTTATTTTTCTCCGCACGAAGCGCTTCTACTTCCTGTTTGATCTCTCTGTTTCTTAAATCCAGTGCGATCACTTCATCCACAAGCGGAAGCTTACTGTCCTGAAATTTATTTTTAATATTCTGTTTTACAATATCTGGGTTTGCTCTTAAAAATTTAATATCTAACATTTGTTTTTCTCCTCATACCTTCTATTTTTTTACATCTACAATATCTTTGAGTGCATATGCTTCCTGGAAAATTGCTTTCTCTAATGATTCCGTTTCCTCCGATGACAGTTCTACATAACTTTCACCCTTCACAATCTCCTTAATATAGTTATAGCACCCTTCCCGGCTATGCATTACATTTAACACAAAGCCATTATCATTTGCATCAAGCAATGTCAACACAAAACTGAGATTTCCTCCCATTTCCTGAAATGCGTCATACTTGACAATTCCAATCTTCTGATAATTTCCTTCTAGCCTCCGATAAATTTCTTTTATATTCTGCCGGTTTAACTTTGCCATATGGGATAAATTATCAATTTCATCCAGTCGGTCTGTAATGCTCTTTTCCATTGACCTTCCATCTTTGCCTTTCATAAATGCATTGTAACTGCTTTTTAAGCGATTATATTTCATATGCATACTTATGACAAGCACAAATAAGATTATAATGAAAATCAGGAGTCCAAGCAAAAGGAACACCGGATCAAACCCGAGCTGAAATAGTAAACTGTCTTCCATATTTCCTCCTTTTTTCAAATGGTTCGTGTACAAATTTTACTGATGGATAGACATGATCATTTCAAATATATGTTCCAACTCTTCGTCAGAATAGTATTCGATTTCTATTTTCCCTTTTCCTTTTGATTTCTGATTGACACTGACTTTGGTTCCAATCACCGATCTCATTTTCTCTTCCAGATCCCGATAAATAAAGTCATTGCTGGTATCCTTTTTCGTTTTTTCCTTTTTCGGTTTCTTTAAATCTTTTACAAGTTTTTCTGTCTCACGCACGCTTAGCTTTTCATCAAAAATTTTATTAGCAAGAATATATTGCTGCTCTTTGTCTTCAATTGCAAGAAGCGCTCTTGCATGTCCTGTAGAAATCATATCATCGATGATCATCTGCTGCACTTTTTCATCAAGCTTCAGAAGACGCATGGAGTTGGTAACTGCTGTTCTACTCTTAGAAACCCTCTCTGCCACTTCGTCCTGTTTTAATTGAAACTCTTCCAACAGCCGCTTGAATGCCTGAGCTTCCTCAATCGGATTAAGATTTTCTCTCTGAATATTTTCGATTAAGGCAATCTCTACCATTTCTTGATGAGAATATTCTCTGATGATTACGGGAATTTCTTTCAGACCTGCCATTTTTGCAGCGCGCCATCTTCTTTCTCCGGCAATAATCTCATAATAATCTCCATTTTTTCTGAACAAGAAGTGGTTGAAGTACACCGAATTGCCGGATGGAATCTGCTAATTCGATCAGGGAATCTTCATCAAAATTTTTTCTTGGCTGTGTACGATTTGGCTCTACTTTTGTATTTTACTTTTTGTTCTCCCGATGCAGGCATTGTTGTTTTTTCTTTTCCAGAAGCCTGTTCGCTCACCTTATCTTTGCTCGTATTCGCCTTTGGTTTATGATCCGGAATCAGACTGTCCAGCCCTTTTCCAAGACCGCCTCTTTTTACTGCCATTACTCTTCTCCTTTATGAATCACTTCTTCTGCCAGAAGCATATAACTTTCGGCTCCCGATGATTTTGGGTCATAAATATTAATTGGCAATCCATGACTCGGAGCTTCTGCCAGTCTGATATTTCTCGGTATAATTGTCTTATAAATTGTCTGATCCAAATTATCCTTTACATTTTCTACTACCTGAAGCGACAGATTTGTTCTGGCATTATACATTGTGAATACAACACCTTCCATCTCTAAATCTGGATTCAATCTTTCTTTTACCAGATCAATCGTGTGCATAAGCTGGCTCAAACCTTCCAATGCATAATACTCACACTGAATCGGAACTAAAACAGTATCCGCCGTTGTCATTGCATTAATCGTTAACATACTCAGTGACGGAGGACAATCTACAATTACAAAGTCATAGTTCCCTCTGATTTTTGCCACTTCATCGCGGATGATAAACTCTTTGTTTTCTACACCAATTAATTCAATTTCTGCGGCAGACAGATCAATGTTTGTAGGAAGCAAATCAAGATTTTCAAAAACCTCTTTGCACAGGCACTCTTCGACAGTCGCCCGTCCAATGATCAAATCATATACCGTTTTTTCTACATTATCTTTATCAACTCCCAAATCCACTGGTCATATTCCCCTGTGGATCCATATCTATCGCTAATACTCTTTTACCCAACGCGCTCAAGCATGAGGATAAGTTAATAGCTGTGGTCGTTTTTCCTACGCCGCCCTTCTGATTGGCAACTGCTATTATTCTTCCCATATTAGTGTCCCCTTTCTCTTGCTTTTTTATTATAACACTAAAAAGAAGTTTAATCTACACAATGTTTCACGTGAAACATTTATTTTATTTCTCTTCTAATGTTTCACGTGAAACATTTTATTTCCATCAATCATTTTACTATGTTATTTACAAATATTGGGTAAACAGTTTATCTACTTATTTATTTTCCCTTATTATTCTTTTTTATAGTGAATGTTTCACGTGAAACATTTCATTAGTGAGTTTACTCTTGAATAAAGTTTTATCTTTTCTTGCTTTCCTTTGTGTAGTATAATAATAAGAAAAAGTACAATTACAATGTACTATCTTATCACTTATTTACCATGATACAAAGTCACTTACGGTGGCATTGCTACGAAAGGAGTTCTTCTATGAGTTGGAAAAAGAAACTTACAACGGGAGCTGTTCTGGCATCATTGACAGCTGGAACAATTTATACAATCAATAAAATTATTTCTTTTACATCTACACTTGATAACTTACTTTGTAAAGAGGACGGTCACTATTTCGATTGGAGATTTGGAAAAATATTTTATAGAAAACAAGGAGAAGGAAAACCTATCCTTCTGATTCATGATTTGACTGTAAATAGCTCTTCCCATGAGTGGAATAAATTAGTAAAGTCTTTAAAAAAACGAAACACAGTTTATACTATCGACTTATTAGGATGTGGACATTCAGAGAAACCTAATCTCACCTACACAAACTTTCTTTATGTCCAACTACTTACGGACTTTATCAAAACTATTATTGGCGAAAAGACCGATGTGATTGCCACCGGAACTTCTTCTTCCTTTGTATTAATGGCATGTGCAAATGACGACAGCCTTTTTGACCGGATTATGATGATTAATCCGACGAATCTGTCTACACTTGCGACAATCCCAACCAAACGGACAAAACTTTTGCGCTACTTACTTTTGACTCCTCTTATTGGAACATTCCTATATAATATTTTGATGAGTAAACGACTGTCAGATCAAAACTTTTTTGAAGAGAACTTTCATAACCCAGAAGCCCTTGATGTAGAAATCAAAAACTCTTACTATGAATCATCTCACTTAGATAGTTCCCATGGAAAATATCTACTTGGAAGTATCCTTGGACGTTATACGAATGCTAATATGTTTCATGCTCTAAAAAACATCAATAATAGTATCTTTCTCATTGCCTCAACAGGTTCTGGAGAAAATATTGCAATTGCAGAGCAATACCGAAATTATATTCCATCTATTGAAATTACAACATTGAAGGACAGTGTACATTTTCCTCAGCTTGAAACACCACAGACACTTCTTGAGCAGATTGATTTGTTCCTAGGTGTGGAAGAAGAGTCTTAATAAGCTTTAGAAAATAGAATGTAACGTGAAGTATACTTTTTACTCTATAGGATTCCATAGGAATTTTCTTTAAAAGACAAAGAAGGACGAATCAAGAAATTTTTATTTCTCATTCCGTCCTTCTTTTGTATTTTTAAGCTGTCTAGCAAATCCCCAACGGTTCCTTTGCCGGAAGTCCGGCTTTTCTCGGATATCTTTTTGCAGTTGGTTTTACTTTTTCAATTTTTACGAACGATCTTCCAATCTCACTTCCCGGAAGTTGAAATTTTATCACTTCTCTGAGAGTTCCTCCAAGAATCGTAACTGCTTTCTTTGCCTGCACAACTTCCTCGTCAATTTCTCCCGATTTATATGGAAGGAACACCCCATCTTTTTTCACATATGGAAGGCAATATTCTGACAATGTTGCCAGATTTGCCACTGCTCTAGACACACAGAGATCAAACTGTTCTCTGTATTCCTGCTGCTTTGCGTAATCTTCTGCTCTCCCATGAATAGCCCGAATCCCTTTCAACTGCAATTTTTCGATGACTGCGTTGAGGAATTTTACTCTCTTATTCAAGGAATCTAACAACACAACTTCCAGCTCCGGAAACACTATTTTCAATGGGATCCCTGGAAATCCAGCCCCTGTCCCAACATCAATTACACTTTTTACAGACTTCATGTCCATCGCTTTTACGATAGAAACAGAATCTACAAAATGTTTTTCATTCACTTCCTCGTATTCTGTGATTCCGGTCAGGTTCATAAACTCATTCCACTCAACAAGAATCTCATAAAACAGATCAAACTGTTCTTTTTGTCTATCATCCAATACGATTCCTAATGCACTTAACTTCTCTTCAAATTTATGACTGCTCATCTTTTTCCCTCTTACTTCCATAACTTTCCATATATACAAGCAATACAGAGATATCTGCCGGTGAAACTCCCGAAATTCTAGATGCCTGTCCGATTGAAATCGGGCGATATTGATTCAGCTTCTGCTTTGCCTCGATACGGAGACTTCCGATTTCATCGTAATTGATCGCATCCGGAATCCGTTTTGTCTCTAATTTTTTGAACTGCTCTACCTGCTTCATCTGGCGCCGGATATAACCATCATACTTAATCCGAATATTAATCTGTTCTACTACTTCTTCGCTCAACTCCGTTCTTCCCGGATCGATCGCTTCCAGTGCTTCATAAGATAATTCCGGACGGCGGATTAACTCTGCCAGTGTAATTCCATTTTTTAGCGGAGTGCTTCCATATTGCTCCAATACTTCCTGCACTGGTCTGGATGCACCTACATTTGTATGTTCCAGCCGTTCTACCTGCTCTTCAATCTGCCGCTCTTTCTTCTTCAGATTTTTGTAGCGCTCCTCATCGATCAATCCAACTTGATATCCTATCTCCGTCAGACGCTGATCTGCATTATCCTGTCTAAGAAGCAGACGATACTCTGCCCTGGATGTCATCATCCGATATGGTTCATGACTTTCTTTTGTCACAAGATCATCGATCAGAACACCGATATACCCCTGCGAACGGTCTATAATGATCTGCTCTTTTCCAAGTACTTTCCTTGCTGCATTAATACCCGCTACAAGCCCTTGTGCTGCTGCCTCCTCATATCCAGAACTTCCGTTAAATTGTCCTCCGCTGAACAACCCGCTGATCTTTTTAAATTCCAACGTCGCATAAAGCTGTCTGGCATCAATACAATCATATTCGATCGCATAGGCATTACGGACAATCTTTGCATGCTCCAGCCCCGGTACACTTCGATACATTTCATACTGAACATCCTCCGGAAGCGAACTGGACATTCCTCCGATATACATCTCATTGGTGTCAAGCCCTTCCGGCTCAATAAATACCTGATGGCGATCTTTGTCTGCAAATTTCACAACCTTATCCTCAATGGAAGGACAATATCTTGGACCAGTTCCCTCAATCATTCCTGAGAATAGTGGAGAACGGTCCAGATTCTCCCGGATGATCTCATGCGTCCTTTCATTTGTATAAGTCAACCAGCATGACACCTGATCAATCTGTACTTCCTCCGGGTTTGTCGTAAAGGAAAAAGGAACTACTCTCTCATCTCCAAACTGCTCTTCCATCTTTGTAAAGTCAATAGAATTACGGTCAATCCGCGCTGGTGTCCCTGTCTTAAAACGATACATCTGAACTCCCAGTTCTTTGAGACAATCACTTAAATAATTTGCCGCCTTCAGACCATTCGGTCCACAATTTTCACTGACTTCTCCATAAATACATCTGGACTTCAAATATGTTCCAGTGCATAGTACTACCGCATCACAGTGATAAACTGCTCCAGAAAAAGTTTTAACTCCTGTCACTTTTCCATTTTCCACAAGAATTTCCGTAACTTCCGCCTGCTTGATGTCCAGGTTCTCCTGCTGCTCCAGCACCTTTCTCATCTCTGTACTATATCTTGCCTTATCTGCTTGTGCACGCAAGGAATGAACGGCCGGTCCTTTGGACTTATTCAGCATCTTGGACTGAATAAAGGTACGGTCGATTACCTTTCCCATCTCTCCTCCAAGTGCATCCACCTCTTTGACAAGGTGACCTTTCGAACTTCCTCCAATGTTTGGATTACATGGCATCAACGCAATACTATCTACACTCACAGTAAACATGATCGTTCTGACACCGAGCCTTGCAGCTGCCAGAGCTGCTTCACATCCTGCATGTCCCGCACCGATCACGGCGATTCCATATCTGTCTTTATTTTCCCATACAGAACTTGCTGAATATTTCATTTACCAAATCTTCTCCTATCGTTTCTCCGGTGATACTTCCAAGCGCCTCATAGGCATCCATAAGGTCGATGGAATAGAAATCCTCCGGCATGTTATTTTCAATACTTCCAATTACTTTTTCCAAACTGTCATAAGCATTCTGAAGGGCTGTTTTCTGTCGAATATTTGTAATATATACTTCGTCATTGAAAGAAACCTTTCCCTCAAAAAACATCTCTTTCAGTGCATGCTCTACTTTCTCAATCCCATGCTCCTGTTTTGCCGATATTTCAATCATCGGTTTTTCTGTATATTTTTGCAGGAGCTCCTTTGTGATAACAGTATCCAGATCCGATTTGTTCAAAAGAATCAATGCCTGCTTCTCCCGGATCATCTCAAGAATCTGTTCATCATTTTCATCCAGTGCACGCGATGCATCAACGACATAAATGACCAAGTCTGCATCTTTTGCATAATCTTTCGCCTTATCCACCCCGATCTTTTCCACAATATCTTCTGTATCACGGATCCCTGCTGTATCTATGATATTTAAACTGATCCCATTAATCTGAATATTTTCCTCAAGAATATCCCTCGTTGTTCCTTCAATATCCGTCACGATCGCCCGTTCTTTTCCTGCAAGCACATTTAACAGCGAAGACTTTCCTGCATTTGGCTTTCCTACAATAACAGTCTGGATTCCTTCCTTGATTATTCTACCATTATCTGCACTCTCTAACAACCTGCGAATTGCTCCCTGAAGCTTTTCTACGGTTCCCTGAAGCTTTTCCCCATATCCGTCAATGCTAATATGTTCTGGATCATCCAGCGCTGTCTCAATAAAGGCTGTGTGATATAAAATCTCCTTACGGATCTCAGATATTTTTTCTAATACAGACCCCTTTAACTGACTTACAGAACTCTTCAAAGCATATTCATTTTTAGACTGTATGACATCGATCACCGCTTCTGCCTGTGACAGATCTAATCTTCCATTTAAAAATGCCCGCTTCGTAAATCTCTCCCGGCTCT
>ENA-OQAB01001594-OQAB01001594.1-human-gut-metagenome-genome-assembly--contig:-NODE-1594-length-10605-cov-2.935961_pt1 | contig 10605 bp, 10 predicted proteins | sample MGYA00242490_ERZ504517 | MGnify/ENA primary metagenome ERZ504517 (study PRJEB26092, sample SAMD00036298) | human gut metagenome | host: Homo sapiens | study: EMG produced TPA metagenomics assembly of... | reverse complement strand
GACAATATGGAATTTTCATTAAATGAAAGCACAGGGGTTCTTCTGCGTGAAACAAATTTTAGTTAAAGCAGAAAAGTAACAGTATCTGATAAATACTCATTAGGAAACCTACCGGCTCTCTCCTACTTTGCCCCTGAATTTAAATCTAACACCTACTAATAAAATGAACATTAAGAGTAAATTCGGTTATTTATGTTGCGCCTCCCTATTGACCACTAGTTTATGGGCACAAGACGTATTGATTTCCACGAGGAATACCTCATTATTGCTAGACGCACCTGTCGGCGGAGAGGTAAGATTCATCTACTATGGAGACAAGTTATCCACTTCCGACGCGGCTACCTTGCTCGAGACCGAGCAGAAAACATTTTCCGCTTATCCGGTCTACGGCTTGAATTGTCCCTCCGAAAGCGCATTGTCCGTTACCCATGGCGACGGGAATATGACCCTTCAACTGGAAGTCATAAAAGTAGATACACGAAAAGAGCAAATAGCAGATATCACAACGATCCGATTAAAAGATAAAGTGTATCCTTTTTATATGAATCTCTGTTACAGAACCTATCCGGACGCTGATATCATCGAGACTTGGACAGAGATCACGCATGAGGAGAAAAAAGCGATCACCCTCAATCGTTTCGCTTCCGCTCATCTGCCGATCCGGAAAGGAGACGTATGGGTTTCCCACTTATACGGCTCATGGGCAAACGAGGCTCAATTGGCACAAGAACCGTTACGACCGGGCATCAAGATGATAAAAAACAAGGATGGTATCCGCAACTCCCATACCGCCCACGCCGAAGTGATGATCTCCCTAGACGGAAAACCAAAGGAAAACACCGGTTCCGTTATTGGCGCCGCCCTATGCTATAGCGGTAACTACAAATTATTCTTCGATACGGATGATAGCGACTATCACCATTTCTTTGCGGGAATAAACGAGGAGAACTCGGCTTACACCCTCAAAGCCAAAGAAAGTTTCCGTACACCAGAATTGGCGCTGACTTACAGTAAGGACGGCTTAAGCGGAAGCAGCCGAAATTTCCACGCATGGGCACGCAAACATAAGATAGCGAATGGAGCGACCGCACGGAAAATCTTACTAAACAGTTGGGAAGGTGTATATTTCGATATCAATCAAGAAGGTATGGACCAAATGATGAGTGATATCCAGTCTATGGGCGGCGAGTTGTTCGTCATGGACGACGGCTGGTTTGGCGATAAATATCCTCGTAATAAAGATAACTCGTCCTTAGGGGATTGGATGGTTGATGCCCGAAAACTACCAAGAGGCATCGAGGGCCTGATCGCCGACGCCAACAAGCATGGTATTAAATTCGGTATCTGGATCGAACCGGAAATGGCCAACACGACAAGTGAATTGTACGAGAAGCATCCGGAATGGGTATTGAAAGCTCCAAACAGGGAAATCGTCCTGGGGCGTGGCGGTACACAGGTCGTTCTTGATCTCTCCAATCCCGAGGTGCAAGACTTCATATTCGGTATCGTCGACAACTTGATGACAACATACCCGGAGATCGATTATATCAAATGGGACGCCAATATGAGCATCCTGAACCATGGCTCCCAATACCTGCCTTCGGATCAGCAAAGCCATATGTATATCGAATATCACGAAGGATTCAAGAAAGTCTGTGAGCGTATCCGAGCCAAATACCCGGATTTAACCCTACAGGCTTGCGCCAGCGGTGGAGGCCGGGCAAATTACGGGGTCATGCCTTACTTCGATGAGTTTTGGGTAAGCGACAATACCGATGCCTTACAGCGTATCTATATGCAATGGGGCACTTCTTATTTTTTCCCGGCTATCGCCATGGCCTCACATATCAGCGCCGCCCCCAACCATCAAACATTCCGGGTCATTCCCCTGAAATATCGGATCGACGTAGCGATGAGCGGCCGTTTGGGCATGGAGATCCAACCCAAGAATATGACAGAAGAAGAGAAAACACTTTGCCGTAAGGCGATCGCCGATTATAAGACGATCCGTCCCGTCGTGCAATTCGGCGATATCTACCGTCTGGTTTCTCCGTACGATCGTTTGGGAGTAGCTTCCTTGATGTACACCTCACCGGAGAAAGACAAAGCCGTATTTTATTGGTGGAAGACCGAGCATTTTGTCAACCAACATTTACCCCGTGTAAAAATGAACGGATTATCCCCAGACAAGAAATACAGAGTCTGCGAACTGAACCGGATCGACAACGAGCCTCTGGCCTTCGAGGGTAAAGCTTTCACCGGGGAATATCTCATGGCGAACGGACTGGAAATCCCTTATAATCACATTGTCGATTATCACAAGCAGAATGATTACTCGAGCCGAGTGCTTTATTTGGAGGAAGTTAAATGATGAATAAATCATTCTCCTTCCAAAGCGATCAATAAAGCGATCACCTCCGAATAATTAGCGGTTCCGGCAGGTATCTTATTGCCTTTCAGGAAAAGATTATAGACCACGTCTTGCGCCTCGCCGATCAGCGGGCTGTATAGGGATTGCCAATAGGCTACTTTCTCGTTATACAAGTCCTTGATCTCGGGGCGTAATCTTTTCTTCCATGCCTCAAAAGAGTCCTTATCCAAAGCCACATATGCGTTGCTCAACACATAAGGCAGCAAAGAGAAGTAACCTGAGAACCGGATTTCCGGCACGGAAGAACTCGTGCATATTAAATAACTGTATAGATTAGCCTCGGCCTCGTTGGATATACTAAGCGCATGAGCCATCTCATGGGCGTAAGTGGCGGGATATTGCACGGGCAAGAGCTGGCCGTTCAAATTGAACTCCGTGAAAAACGGCCCCATATATCCCATCACCCCTACTCCACTCATCAACCGGGAGAACAGCATCGTTTTAGGATGAAGATAGGTTCCGGGAGTGGTAAGCCCGAAACGAGTAGGCAATTCCCGATACCCTTCCTGCACCGCCTCTTTCACGACCTCCCGATCGATCGTCTCTATCGGAACCCATGAGGCGTTCAGGGAATCCGTGTAGGCATCCAAGAAGGATTGGAAATGTTCCGAGGAAAAAGGCACATAAGTGGTTTGCGTACGAGTGAAAAAATCTTCCCGGAAATAATTCAATCCCCAAGCGATATAGAACCAGACATACACCCATGCCAGATATTCCACAACATGCCTTATTGTCCTCCCGATCCTCCGCCTCCTTATAATCGCATACGACAGATACCCTAATAATCCGGCGATGCTACCATAAATAAAACAATCCCCTACGGAAAAAGGGAACAAGCAGGAGAAACGAGATAGCATACCCGATACCCATGGATAAATCGAACGGGAATACCATTCGCCTAATCTGGGATTTCCCATCACGATCCATACAGAGATGAGAAGGATCGCCAATATAATCCAACGAACACGTATCTTTTTTAGATATTCAAGCTTAATCATAGGAGGCAAATATATCATATCCTTTTCAGTCCACCAAATCACAGATCTTCCCTTCCGCACTTGATCATGGGCAAGTCTCTTTCCGCACCGAAGTATCAAGATTTGTTATAAACTAACACTTGCATCCTGTTATTTCCATTTATCTTTAAGGAAAGATGCAAAAAACGTTTTCGTCTATATAATATAGCTTGGTCAAATACTAAACCGGAACATTGCAACACATCCAACAGTTTTTCCGGCCCATCGGCAACATAGCAATCTGCTGCTTCTCCTTTCAAGTGTTGGCTGGTAACGACCCCGCCAGCAAGACGATTTACCTTCTCATTCCGATATCCACTCAATATAGCAATCGGTGCCCCATACAATAGACGTAATGGTTCCAATAAACCAACTGCCAAATTTTGAAGCGCTAGACATGCACAAGGAGGAGGCTGATTATTTATCGCATTGTCCACGGCAATACCACTATAAGTAAACTCATCCAAACAAAAATGCTCTGTTAACCTTTTATCATGTCTTTCCATAATTTTCAATTATTAATTTTCAATTTATAAGAGTAGTCCACCCCAAAAAGGGCCCCGGCAAACGTACTGATCTCACCGAAAGCCACCAGTACACTGTTATCGATCAATCCTTGCGGATCAATCCAGAATCCGCTGAAGAGAAGTGTGATCCCGCTCATTGAGAGCAGGATCGCAACAATTAATTGAACCGTCAAACGCCTCATAGCTCTTAGATTTCATCCGGACTTTCACTATCACTCCCGTTTCCACCCGCATCTTCTTCATTCGGAAGCGCAGTTTTCTCAAAACTTGTCCGGCTCTTGGCTACCCGTAGCGCCTTGCCCGGGTAGAACCGTACTTTCGGCTCCCGAATCAAGTTCGTCGAAAACGTCTTCTCATCCGGCACCCCCGACGATCCGAAACAAAAGCGGAAAAGCCCCAGCTCACCTACACTGACACGCCTGCCATGCTGTAAATGACTGACCAACACCACATTCATACGATCCAGAACCGCCTTCACGCTAGCGCTACCTACACCAGAGCTATCCGCCACCTCCTCCGCAAATTCATCGAAAGTAACCAGATCTCCATACACCATTTGAGCGTATACCTTTTCAGGAATAGATTCGTGATCCTCACCTAGATTCTTTCTCATTACCAATTTAAATTTCAATGCCATAACTATACGTTTTTAATGAATAAATGAATGTAACCATGCTTCGAACACATGACAAAGGTATAATAGCCACAAAGCCTAACTTAGATGATGCAAAACAGTTAACGGCGTAGCAGCCAACACACACATTCCCAAATCAACGAAAAACACACCAAATTTCATCGACTTCAATCCACGTACATTTAACATTTATCAATAAAGAATCACATCTCATCCGTTATTTCCCTCTTCCCCGCCAGTTCCAGAATATCACTTGGTAATATATTCAATGCGCTCAAACGGCTAGCCAAGGATTTCGGCAAGACCTCCGAATTAGGATCCGATAAACTCCGGACGAAAAACGCCATACATAAACAAGCCGCCAAATGAGAATAAGGCAAACGCCCATCCCGATCCGTAAACTCCACCAGCTTCGCCATCCGCAAAAACAAGTCCGGTCGATGCAACTCATAACGGGCATTCTTCCACGGCGTATGCCTTGTCAAATACCACACCATCAAGTTCTCCCCTCGCTCCCCATCCAAATAACCATCCACCAATCTCCGATATCCCATCGGCAACTCTTCATAATGCCCAAAAGCCAGCTTACAAAACCCCAGCAAATGCCTTTCCCTATCTTCCGCCGACAATCCGGCCAGACGTACACTAAACAACTCAACGGTAGGCCAACCCCGAAACTCGCCCAACAGTCCCTTCAAATCTTTCATAAGATTTTTCATTTCCACGATCACAGGGGGAATATTTATCCCTGCACCGCAGAAGGCCGAATCCCACATTATATATACGGATCATCAAGGCATACATAAAAACAGAACCGGCCTCCTTACCTCCCCGAAGGGAAAAAGAAGACCGGTACAAATATCTTTATTCTATATCGATTCTACAGTCTATTCTATCATCTACACATTCATCATCGCACCTTTGTGGTTCTCATTTCTTGCAAACACTTCCATGGAAGTTCCTCTTTCTTTTTTGGCGTTATACCGATAAGCATATCGGCGATATGTACTCCCATGATTGACACCATGGGAGTTGAAGACATAGAAGAGGAGATATCTTAAAAATCGACTCCACATAAACAAAAGTAAACCGCCAATAGTACTTTCCTAATTAATTTATGGCAATCACGCAATACCTTTGTTGGTACTCAAATTAGAGCATGCACCAATGTATAGGCGCTTTTATAGCACCTACCTAATTTTATGTTAAAAACGTTGAATTTAACTGTTAGTACATACCAACTTTATATTCTGGGGTATGAGATTAACAAAGTCCTTACAACCATTAAAAATATTTTTGAAAAATTCACCAAGGAAATCCCATGCGCACTTCCCTTGCAGCCTCACAGTACTGATTACACCATGATATGCAACTAACCATTTCTAACACCTTCGTCACGACCAAAGTGTAACATACTGTTACATCGCATAGTAAGTGATCGTCAGACTCTTTCTTCAAGAATAAGATTCTCTTCATTATAATCACGTTCCTTTCTAAAGAAGAAATCCAAACTGTCCGTAAAGACCAAGGCTCTCTTTTTCACCTCCTTGATCATACGCTTTAACATATTAGCCCGGACATGTGACAGGCACAGTTGGTGTTCAGCCTCCTTAAATGTACAGATCTCAACTCATCTCCCATGAAAACATTCTTAACCAATTTTTCAAACAGGTTATACGGTACCTTATTTCTAAACAGAAGGATCGGATGGAATCCTTGTTCGTGACCGCTTCGGATTTGTAGCGGAGGAAAAAAATTTCAGAATTGTTATTGCTCTACATATTAATTGGGTTTTAATTACAGCAACAAAGATCTATATTTCTGTTGAATGATGCTATACGTCATTTTTGGACGCTAACCTTAATTTAGATTAATCCCTTCTATATACATCTCGTGTATATACCTTATTTTTCACATCATCCAATTCCACATCATATCGATTGGCTATAATAGCCGCACTACGATTTTTTAAAGAGATCCAAATCATTAACAACTTCTGACCCAAAGAATGTAGTATTATCCGACAAGGCTGGTTCATAAACAATCACAGTAGCCCCTTTTGCTTTCACTCGTTTCATTATTCCTTGAATAGAAGATTGTCTAAAATTATCAGAATTAGACTTCATCGTCAATCGATAAACACCGATCGTAACAGGATGTTCCCGTACACTACTCCATTCATTCTCTTCCCCGTAAGCATAATAACCCGCCATACGAAGTACTTGATCTGCTATAAAGTCTTTCCTAGTCCGGTTACTCTCCACAATCGCTTCTATCAAATTTTCGGGTACATCCTCATAATTAGCGAGTAATTGTTTTGTATCTTTCGGCAGACAATACCCCCCATAGCCAAAAGAAGGATTATTATAGTGATTACCGATACGAGGATCCAAACACACACCATTTATGATCGATTGAGTATCCAACCCCTTCATTTCCGCATACGTATCCAACTCATTAAAATAAGAAACACGTAGTGCAAGATATGTATTTGCGAATAGTTTTACGGCCTCAGCTTCTGTCAACCCCATAAATAAGGTATCTATATTTTCTTTTATAGCACCTTCTTGCAACAGTTCAGCAAAAATATGAGCGGCATCTACCAATTCCGGATCAGACAAATCCGTACCCACGATGATCCGGCTAGGATACAAATTATCATACAAAGCCTTAGACTCTCTCAAGAACTCCGGACTAAAAAGAATACGCTTTGTATGAAAACGCTCACGTACGGAAATCGTATAACCAACAGGTATCGTACTTTTAATGACCATAAAAGCATTTGGATTAAAACGAAGCACCTGCTCTATCACAGCCTCAACAGCGGACGTATCAAAGAAATTTCGCTGGCTATCATAATTTGTCGGAGCCGCTATCACCACAAAATCAGCGTCCTTATAAGCCATCACCGCATCTAGCGTAGCTTTCAAATTCAATTTATGACTAGCCAAATACTCTTCTATGTAATCATCTTGAATCGGTGATTTTTTATTATTGATCAAATCTACCTTCTCAGGAACTATGTCTATGGCTACCACCTCATGATGCTGTGATAACAAAGTGGCAATTGATAAACCAACGTAACCGGTACCGGCCACGGCTATTTTTAACTCTTGAAATGATTTCATCTATTATGCATTTATTTTTTTCAATTCATACAAAATTTTATTCCTTACATTTATTCCCTTTACTTTAATACAATAAAATACAGCCAAAATAGTAAACAAAATAGTTCCAATTACAATTTGTATTACCATAGTAAAGAATGGAGATACATTTAAATATTCTATATACAATACGGCATTATACATCACGAGCCCCATACAACAAAAAGCAAGCCCATCTTTCAAATAAATCTTAAATGGAATTTCCTTATATATCATAGATAAATTGCAACTAAACAAACCGCAAACATCTGCGAACAACGTACCAACTACAGCACCGATCCCACTATATTTTGGTATCAAACAGTAATTTATTATTAGATTAACCACTGCCCCTATAGTCAATGAAGTAATAAAAACTCGATCCTTACCTTTAGGAATAATATATTGTGTCCTCAACACGCCAGCCCAACCATTTAAATATTATAATAGGACAAAGCATCACTATAAATAATCCACATCGAGCAAACTCATCACCATAAAACCAAGGAGCAAAATTCGGAGCAATTCTCGCTAATATAAATGCCATCAATACACTCATAAACATTGCAAATAACATAATATTATCCATCATATTCCTAGTCTTAATAGTATCGTTTTTGGCATATAAATTAGCCATTCTAGGCATAAGAACAGAATTCAATGCTAAAATTATCGTATTAGGTATCTGAGTTATTCGCTCTGCATAAGTATAAAAACCAACTTCTTCTTCCGTACTAAAACTTCCTAACATCAATTTATCCATTATATTATATAGACTGACAGCTACAACTGGCAAAAAAAGGACCAGATTAGGTTTAATATGCTTTACAATGCCAGTAAGAGAAGGTCTTCTAAAATTTACATTTGATAACACAAATGGCCATACAGCTAATACAGCCAATAAGCTTCCAACAGAAAGGATTCCCGTATAAATTGATAAATCAGACTGATCTTTTACAAATAAAAAATCGCAAATACCATTCCCAATCGGACAATTACACTACGGATCGTAGTCAATTTAAACTTTTCTAAACCAAAGCAAAGCCAATTAACATCAAAAATTCCCGATGCAACATAAAAGAATTGCATACAATATATCAATCGATTTTCTTTCACATAAGAAATACAGTAAATAAAATATAAAGCCGTAACAAATAATCCAACCAGTAACTGAAAAGAATAAATTTCCCAAAATGTTTTATCCAAGGTATTTCGATCGTCTCTTATTGCAGCAATCGTCTATTCCCATAATTGATCACTCCTAACATCAACAAAAAGAATAAAAATAATTAGCAAGAGCTTGTGTATAAGAATATATACCGATATGTATGCCCTAAACTCTTGACACATAGGGTGCAGTTATAAATGGCAATATGATTACCAATAGTTGATAACATACATTGTACACAAGATTCTTTTTTATCTTTCCTTCCATCACAAATACTCCAAATTCAAAACAACCATTTATAAGATTACTCAAAATGCCCTTTATACTTATTTGGAAGAGTCAACATACTGCCCAATAATAGATTCCCTTCTTTCGAATAATATTTAGCCATTCCATACATAGGTGTAAACGTCATTTCCCCTAAAATTGGCTTACCAAAACTATCATAGAAATCAACTCTTACAAAAGGAAATCCTTTTGACAATATTCGAGCATATTTTATCATCTGATCCAAACAAGCAGGTTTATTAGCCCTACGCATATTACTTTTAGCACCAATATCAAATACATTCCATTCAAGATCATACCATTCAAGTACAAGTTCCGACTCCCTGTTAAGGCAAACCAACACACACTTTGGCTCTCCATTAAAACAATATACCTTATAATCTTCCGGAAGTCCTCTTTCACTAGTTTCAATAAACTCTTCAGCAATAATACGAGGTGTCATTTTTGAATAATGAGGCTCATAAGTATTGGTACCATAAACAGAATGAAGCCATTTATTTAAAGAAATATCAGCAGAATGAATATCTAATTCATCTTTATTAAAGCATACAATATTATACTTACAACCATGTGTACATTTAATCACAAACTTTTTAGGAAATCGATTCCACTCTATACCCTTCACATCAGTATAGACACCATATAGCTGAGGCATTAATTCCATGAGACCTAAAGAGCTAACATATTCTCTAAGCTCATATTTATCAGCACATTTAACTACTATAGGCTTTTGCCAATACAAGGCAAGCCAGCATATTTTTTCATTAAAACCCTGAGGGTTTACTAAATCCAAACTCGTTCCAAATATTCTATAATATTTCTGCTTAACATAAAATACAGGAGACAGTTGTTTTAAAATTCTAGAAAATAAAAATTTAATTTTACCAAACATTAGATTAATTATTTAATATAAAAAACAAACGCAAGAGTTGTACTAGTATAAATTCAATCGGATACTTGCATTATTACTAAAAGATTCAGCATCCAGATGTTTACAATAGGGAATTTTTTCTTTTATCAAAAAACCCAAGTATAGAACAATAAACATCAAATTTAGTGTATACACTTCTGACAAGGACATAAAGAAGAATACAGCAAATAGCAAAAACACTATATTCTTGACCCTCAAATCCAAACAAAACAACATTGATTTAATTGACTTCCAAACAAGTAAAAAACAAACCAACAACAATAATGATTCCTCCATAAGTAATATCTGAAGAATAATATTATGAGCATTAAAAGAAGAACTTCCTATCTCAATATACTATTATTGTTTTCAACAGTCCCCAATAACCCATAAGAAATGAATTTTTCAATTCATATTAATAGCACTATTCCAAATTATAGTTTCGAGTAGAAAATGTTAAATCCTTTTTTTAAAACGACTTCCAC
>ENA-OQAB01001593-OQAB01001593.1-human-gut-metagenome-genome-assembly--contig:-NODE-1593-length-10608-cov-6.199981_pt1 | contig 10608 bp, 15 predicted proteins | sample MGYA00242490_ERZ504517 | MGnify/ENA primary metagenome ERZ504517 (study PRJEB26092, sample SAMD00036298) | human gut metagenome | host: Homo sapiens | study: EMG produced TPA metagenomics assembly of... | reverse complement strand
ATACAAATATAAAAAGAAGGAATCACTGCTTCACAATTTATGAAAAAATTCGGAATAGAGTCTTCTGCTTTTTTACTGGAATTTTGTAAACTTGGATACATCTCTTTTGTCGTTGAAAATCATCCTGTGAGCGAACACGACTTTTCAAGCTATATAGATAATCGACTCCGCAAAGACCTCCCTTTTATCACTGGAAAAGAGATTGTTTTTTGTATGCCCAAAGGTAATAAGATCGTGGAGTCTCATAGACAAAATTTTCTTTGGATGATATTACCATTAATCATATCTGTAATATCTCTCCTGTTTTCTGTGGGAACTTTTGTCTACTCAGTAACTAATGATTCAACCATCAAAGTCGAGATAGTATCAGAAGAAAAATAGCAGTCTGCATCAGGAATAATGCAAAGCACATTTTCTCAAGATTATGAACTTTACTGATAATTCTTTCTTCTGAAAATCTTCCTTGATTCAGCCACCAGATCATTATTCCTGATGCAATCCTTTTTTCAACATCTTTGTTTTTATTCACTTCTCTCACTCCCCTTTCACGCCTGTGATATCTTCTGTTGAGACAGTCACTAAATGTGACATTCTTTATCAAAAAAAATTTCCTGTACAGTTCTATGATAGAAAATAGCAAGTTTTACCTTTATATCATCTCTTGGTATTCTCTCCCCATTTTCGTACATAGTAATAGCTGATAAGCTAATACCAACCTCTTTTGATACTCTTTCACGCGGAATATCCCCACGAAGCTTTATAAGTCTTGCACCTATTTCTTTTGCATTAATCAAAAATTTCTCTCCTTTCTGTGCTAATATTTTGTTTTCTTGCTACATGATTATAATATCACATGACACGAATCGTGTCAACACAAAATGTGACATTTATATTTACTTTTATCACGTTTTGTGTTAAATTTAATTTAGATAGAACAAAGAGAGGTGATTTCATGGGAAATTTTAATAAAGTATTACGAGCATTACGTACTTCAAAAAATATGACCCAAGATGAACTTGCAAAAATATTAAGGATATCAAGAAGTACTGTGGGAATGTACGAAAAAGGTGATCGTGAGCCTGATTATGAGACATTAGAAGCTATTGCGGATTATTTTAATGTAAGTATAGATTATTTGCTCGGCAGAGACACCAAAATAGTCAGATTGATTACTCCCAACACCCTTGCAGCTCATTTCAACGATGATGAGTACACAGAGAACGAACTGGCCGAAATCCACCAGTTTGCAGAATTTGTAAAAACCAAGCGTCCTAGTTCCCCAGAGCTCGCCGCCGCCCATGCCAGAACTGATATCACTCCCACACCGGAGGGGCAGGCACACGACAACGCTATTATGGATGATGATTCCGAATGGGAATAAGGAAGGAGAAAGTTAAATGCCAGAATTAAGCAGATTTGAGGGTATGGTTATAAAAATGCTGTTCAATGATACTGTGCAGCATAATAAACCACATGTGCATGTTACCTATGGAGAATACAGAGCATCTGTTGGTATTGATGGAGAACTACTTGCCGGATCTTTACCACAAAAACAATTTAAAATGTTGGTGGGATGGCTGGCGCTGCATGAGGAAGAAGCTTATGCTGCATGGAACAAAGCTGTCCGAGGAGAGCATTTTGATAAAATTAAACCTTTACAGTAAGGAGGGTATTTTATGTTTGTTATGAATGGAATTGTATACGCAAGTGGAATCTCTGACAATGTTCAGATTGTAGATGTAAAACCCTTGGAAGATATGATGATGATTCTTACCTTTTCAACTGGTGAACAGCGCTTATTTGATGCAACTGTATTATCTGGTCCTGCATTTGAGCCGTTATCTGATGAAAGAATATTTAAAGGCTGCAAAATTGTCGATGGTGTTGTCACATGGATGGACGAAGAAATTGACTGTTCTCCTGAATACATGTATGAAAAAAGTTACCCTTACAATGTTACAGAAATGGCTATCTAATTCCATATATTTTATTTAAGTTTTTGGGGTGGTTTTATTGACATATGAAGTTTTATTAAATGCAGCAGATCAGGCCGGTTTGACGGTTAAAGAAAAGCCATTATCTGAAAGTGATGGTCTAATAAAAGGCAACCGTATTGCTATCCGCAAAGATATTCCCACTCAGGCCGAAAAATCCTGTGTTCTGGCCGAAGAGCTCGGACACTACTTTACTTCTGCCGGAAACATCCTCGATCAGACCGATATAGTAAATCGTAAACAGGAATATCGTGCCAGACTTTACGGTTATAATCTGCAAATAGGACTTAGAGGAATTATTTCAGCTCACACTGCCGGCTGCCGGAATTTATATGAAATGGCTGATTATCTGGATATAACAGAAGAATATCTAAAAGAAGCTCTTAATTGCTATCAGTCTAAATACGGAGAATATGTAAAAGTGGATAACTATATGATTTATTTTATTCCGACTCTGGCTGTACTGGAAATTACTGATAATGTGATTTACGATTAATTCGCTTCGGCATTTTAATACACATTTTTATTTTATTAAAGGAGGGAACCATTATGGCATTTGGTATGAAAAACATTTTACAGGGAGGACTTGCTGCAAATTACAGTGAACAATCTCCAGAAGAACTGGCAAAAGAATATGGAATGTATCTTATGGATGGAGAGAGTATCCGGACTGGTTTTAAATTAGTTCGTGATGTTTTGATTTTTACAGACAAACGGATTATCTTCACAGATAAACAGGGTGCTACTGGAAGCAAAATGAGCGTAGAATCTATCAATCTATACTCCATAGTTGATGTAAAAATGGAGACATCCGGTTTCGGCTTCGATGATAGCGAACTTACCTTCACCTACATAAAAACGCCTCACATGAAAGCTCATTCTGTAGAGTATGTTTCTCATAAGCTGGAATTTCCGAAAAAATATAATGTGCAGCCATTGTACAAACTTCTTCAAGAACTCGCTTATGAAAATTGTTTAAAACTCAATAGTCTTTGATTTTCAACCTGGCTCTGGTCAGGGAACATCACAAAATACAATATGCAAAAAATATCAGCAACGCAAAAACCGCCCCTGCGCTACCAACACAGAGACGGCCGATACATCCGAAGATGCATACATATATTTTACGTGCAAAAATATTGTATCATCTTCGGACAGCCTTCGCAATCGGAACATGTTTTCGATGGCTGTTATTTTTGTACCTAAATACAGAAAGGAAGATGATTTTATGGCTACTGCTAAAAAACTCGCGTCAGGATCCTGGCGCTGCCAGGTGTACAGTCACACTGAGGAGGTGATCCAGCCAGACGGATCCGTGAAGAAAAAGAGAATCTACAAGTCTTTCACATGCGCCACTCCTGGAGCAAAAGGAAAACGGGAATGTGAAAGAATGGCTGCGGAGTGGGCGGTAGAAAAAGAGCACCATACCCAAACTACCGATATGTTATTATCAGAGGCTTACGATAAGTATATATCTCTTCGATCCGCCGTGATATCTCCTGCTACGCTGCGAGAATATAAGCGATCTGCAAAGAAAGATCTGCAAGGGCTTATGTCCTGCAATATCTCCAAACTCACTCAGGAAATGATACAAAGAGCTATCAATGAAGAGGCGCTGTCTCACTCTCCAAAGAGCGTCCGAAACATGCATGGCCTTTTATCTGCGGTTCTAGGTATCTACCGTCCAGATTTCACTTTGCGGACAGATCTTCCAAATAAGGTCCGGCCTTCTATTTATGTTCCCACTGACAAAGAGGTGGAAACTCTGATCAAACGTGTCTCTGGAACGCAAATGGAGATTCCGGTTCTGTTGGCTGCGTTTGGTCCTATGCGCCGATCTGAAATCTGCGCTCTCACATCTGATCAAATAGACGGAAACATTGTTCATGTTGATCGAGCTATAGTCCTCAACGAAAATTATCAGTGGGTTATCAAGAAACCGAAGAGCTACGCTGGAGATCGCTATATCACATTCCCAGATTTTGTGATTAATAAAATAGATGGAAGAAAAGGAAGAATTGTGTCTCTGAATCCAGCTCAGATTTCAGATCGGTTTCCTAAGATATTAAAAGAATGTAATTTACCGCATTTCCGATTTCATGACCTCCGACACTATTCCGCAAGCATTCAGCACGCCCTTGGAATCCCGGATAGTTATATTATGCAGCGCGGCGGATGGGGCAACGATGGGGTTTTAAAGAGCGTATATAGGCATACCCTGCAGGACATGGAGCAGAAAATGAGTGATAGAGCCAATAAGCATTTTGAGGACCTATGCAACACAAAATGCAACACAAAAACAGAAAGTGCCTGAAAACAGGCACTTTTAGGCTGCGGGCAACAGGACTTGAACCTGCACGTCGTAGACACCAGAACCTAAATCTGGCGCGTCTGCCAATTCCGCCATGCCCGCGCAATATTTATATCATTCATTTTAATAAAATGATGATAACCTATATGATAAGAAAAAAGCATCTGTATCTCTACAGATGCAAGTGAGGCATCGGGGATTCGAACCCCGGACAACTTGATTAAAAGTCAAGTGCTCTACCGACTGAGCTAATACCCCATAACAGACTGGGCTAGTTGGATTCGAACCAACGAATGCAGCAGTCAAAGTGCTGTGCCTTACCGCTTGGCGATAGCCCAAAGGCGAAAGGGTGGATACAGGGATTCGAACCCTGGGCCTCCAGAGCCACAATCTGGCGCGCTAACCAACTGCGCTATACCCACCACAGCGTGCCTGAAGGGATTCGAACCCCCGACCCACGGCTTAGAAGGCCGTTGCTCTATCCAGCTGAGCTACAGACACATCTCTCTGTACATACAGAGAAGCGGGTGATGGGAATCGAACCCACGTATCTAGCTTGGAAGGCTAGTGTTCTACCATTGAACTACACCCGCATTTCGCTGAAACGGTAATGTTGTTGTTACAGCAGTCGGGGTGACAGGATTCGAACCTGCGGCCTCCTGGTCCCAAACCAGGCGCTCTAGCCAAGCTGAGCCACACCCCGCTGTTTTTTTTATTTATTTGTGCTTCGTTGTCCGACGCAAGACATATTATATGTTAAGCAACCCCAAATGTCAACACCTTTTTTCAATTTTTTTTGATTTTTTTTAAAAAGTGATTTTTATTCCTCGAAAAGTCCCTGAAGCCCGCTAAATACAAGGCTTTGCGGGCTTTTCACTTTTTTCAAAAAAATCGTTTTTTTTGTTCGCAAAAAGGGATTTTTTACTGGTTTTTGAGATTTTTTGTAAAAAATATTTTTTTCGCACAATAAAAAAATCTTAACTTTTTTATTTTTCTTCTATTCTTTTACTGTCACGTATCTGTAAAAAGAGGTATTGCCGTTATCCGATCAACAATACCTCAAAAATATACAGTCAGATGAGTCAGGCGGATATTCGCAACCTCCGCAAGTAACTTACCTGATTCAGTTAAATAATTTTTCAGAGGTATCTGATCTCGACCTGAGGATCTTTTCCCTCTTCTATCTGCATAACTGCATAGCTTGGCCTGCGGCCTCTCTGACGCGGGTAGGTAAGACTGCCGGGATTAATTACCAGAATCCCATCCTCATTCTCGATCAAAGGCATGTGAGTATGACCATACATTGCAATCTTACATCCCTTAGCCTGCGCATTCTCAACAAGTTTATCATAATCCCGGGACACAAAATAGTGATGTCCATGTGTAACCAGTATCTTATGTCCCTCCAGGGTAACTTCTTCATCATAGGGAAGATCTGTAAAAAAGTCATTATTTCCTGCGACAATCGTACATGGGCACTCTGCCAGTGCCTCAATGAAAATCTCTCTGCCTTCCACATCACCACAGTGGATCAGATAATCAAAGGGAGCTTCTCTGAGCACTGTCTCTTCCAGATTCTCATCCTGTCCATGAGTATCGCTGACGATCAGTACCTTCATTTCAGTTCATCCTTTATGGCACGTAATGCTTTTCCCCTGTGGCTGATCTTATTTTTCTCTTTGCTGGAAAGCTCTGCAGAAGTACATCCATATTCCGGCAGGTAGAAGATCGGATCATAGCCGAAGCCGTTCTCTCCCTTCTCCTCATAGCCTATACGGCCTTCCATTGTTCCACGCACTGTTTTTACACTTCCATTCGGAAAAGCCGCTGCAACGGCGCATACGAACCTTGCAGTACGCTTCTCGTCCGGAACTCCGTTCAGTCTCTCTATCAGACTTGCATTTTTGATATGATATGAGGTATCTTCTCCCATATAACGGGCAGAATAAATGCCCGGCTCTTTATTCAGATAGTCAATCTCCAGACCGGAATCATCTGCCAGAGTGATCTCCCCTGTCAGTTCACAGATTGTCTTCGCCTTAATCACAGCATTTTCCTCAAAAGTAGAACCATTCTCTACAATATCTGCATGGATTCCTGCTTCTTTCATAGAAACAACCTCTACATCCATATCTGCAAGGATCTCGCGGATTTCTCTCATTTTATCCTGATTTCCGGTAGCAAAAATTATTTTTTTCATAATCCTTTGTATCCTCTTTTTATTTTGATTTTTCGCAATTACAGAAGCACTCAGTTACGGTTTTTCTTTGGTGGACGCGGTCCAAGGAACTGATAGTAATAGGTCTTAAGCATACCATTATAGATCTTACGGTTTTTATCTGCTTTTCGCCCGATATCGTTCTCCGCTTTCTCATAAGATGTGATCAGATACATGGACCACTTGTCAAGCCTTTCATAGCTTTCCCCGATTTCACGATAAAGCTGAGTTAAATTCTCTTTTTCTTCCAGTCGTTCCCCATAAGGAGGGTTTGTGATGATGAATCCATATGGTTTGGGATGGCGGAGATCTTTTACCGCTCTCTGCTGGAAATGGATCAGCTTGTCCACACCTGCCATTTTTGCATTAGCTCTGGCAGCCTTCAACGCCTCAGGATCAATGTCAAAGCCCTGGATATCTGTTTCAATATTAAGATTTATCCTGTCCTGTGCCTCTTCATTTGCATCATACCAGCATTTTCTCGGAACCAGATGCTTCCATTCCTCAGCAAGGAAGGAACGGTTCATGCCGGGTGCAATATCTGCTGCCATCATTGCTGCTTCAATAGGAAAGGTACCGCTTCCGCAGAAAGGATCTACCAGAATCCTGTCTTTATTCCATGGTGTAAGCATGATTAGAGCAGATGCCAGTGTTTCTGTGATCGGAGCTTTCACTGTCATTTTACGATATCCTCTTTTATGCAGAGATACCCCTGAGGTATCAATACCGATCGTGGCCACATCTTTCATAAATGCCACGCGGATAGGAAAGCTTGCCCCATCCTCTTCAAACCAAGACACCCCGTATACGCCCTTCAGACGCTCTACAATGGCTTTTTTCATAATGGACTGGATATCAGACGGGCTAAAGAGCTTACTCTTCACAGAATTGGCCTTGGCAACCCAGAATTTCCCATCCTTGGGAATATAATTTTCCCATGGCAGGGCTTTTGTCTTTTCAAAAAGCTCGTCAAAGGTTTCTGCCTTTACTTCTGCTACTTTCAGCAGAATTCTTTCTGTGGAACGCAGAAAGATATTGGCATCTGCGATTCCCTGTGCATCTGCCTCAAATGTTACTTTTCCATCCTCTACTTTGGTAATCTCATAGCCCAGATCAAGGATCTCACGTTTCAGCACAGCTTCCATACCGAAATGACATGGAGCGATCAGTTCAAATTTTTCCATTCTTTATCCTTTCTATATGTAGATGGGACTTCCCTATAATTCTATGCTCTTAACAATATTTCCCTCAAAATCCTTAATTGTAAACACACCGTCCTCAAAGATCGCATATGTAGGCGGGTTTCCTTCTTTTGGAATGGAAACAGAACCCGGGTTGAGAAGTACATAGCCTTCTTTCTGCTCTGCTTTCAGTACATGGGTATGTCCATGGATCAGAATATCTCCTTCCTGGATCGGAGGCAGATTATTTTCATTGTAAATATGCCCATGTGTGGCATAAAAGGTTCTTCCATCCAGGTTCAGGATACAGTAGTCTGCCATAACCGGAAACTGCAGGACCATCTGATCGACCTCAGCTTCACAATTCCCACGTACAGCATAAATTTCTTTCTTCATGTCATTAAGCATGGAAATGACCTGTTTGGGAGCATATTCTCTGGGAAGATCATTTCTCGGGCCATGATAGAGCAGATCGCCCAGCAGTACCAGGCGTTCTGCCTTTTCTTCTTTATAGACATCCAGCATTTTTCTGCAGTAGTATGCAGAACCATGGACATCTGATGCAAACATATATTTCATAGTTTTGTGTCTCCTCTTTTATAGTGTGCCGACAAGTTGATTCTTGAAACAATCTTGCAGGATAAATTTTTTTATTTCAAGGCGGAGGAAGGAGACGTAGCGGTGGCTACGGCGACCGACGACAACGCGGAAATAAGAAATTTAGACGCAAGATTGTTCGAGAAATCAACTTGTTGGCACAATAGGTATGCCGACAGATTGATTTCTGAAATAACCTGAAGATATACCGGTTCGTATTTTTTCTCTTACACCTTATCATGCTTATGGCGAAATTACAAGATTTCTTCCCCGATATGCTCCAAAACCGCCTATAACAGACCTGGTACAGTACCCAAGCTTTGCAAGCTGCCTTGCAAGCAGAAGGCTTGCCCCGCCCCTGTCGCAGTACAGAACCAATATTTTTCCTTTTGGAAAGGCTGTATATCCGTCTATTTCTCCATATGGCATGTTTACGGCTCCTTTTACATGGCTGTGCATATAGGACTCTTTTTCTCTCAGATCTATGATCAACGTGTCCCTTCGGTCCACATAATAATCCAGCATTTTTGCAGAAATCGTTTCCACCGGAAACATGGCAGACTCCTTTTTGTTATATCATATGATATCAGGGACAGATGCGCCACTGCCTGACAAAAACCAGCAAACAGATAAATTGGCTTACAGCAGATCAGGAGGGGCATTTCCCCTCCTGATCCAATCAATATCTGTCTTCTTCTGATGCTGTAAGACTGGGAAGTTTTATTTTTTGCTTTACTTCTACAATCTGTCTCGTTTTTGCTTTTCACACTGTTTTTTACATTACCAGCATGGTTCATTTCATTACCATAGCTGTTCTTATCTGAAGTTCCTGTGTAATTTCTGCTGTTTTTACTCTCAGATTCATAGTTTTTTGCCATTATTATTTTCCTCCTGATGGAATTTATCTGCCCGGATCTCCTGATACTCTGCAAAATCCGGTTTTTTTCTTCCACACTTCATCGCTGAAAGTGCTTCACATTGACTATTATCCCAAAAACCGGGGGGAATATTCATCAAAATATGTTGCTTTTTTCACCAAGCTATATTATAATCATAGCTGTAAAAAGAATTTACCCTTCAAAAATTTTTTTTACATAAACCCCTTATTTAATTATTTATACTCCCCTTGAAAGTCCCGGCAGCTCCCCTGCCGGGGCTTTCTCTTTGTATTTATCCATACACGGATCACCTCATACTATACCAATTCCATAAATTACTGCAAACAATCCAGTCCATCATAGCGTGAAGTCCTGCGTCAGATATCTTTGCCGTGCGTCAGCACGCCTGCAGATATCTTCCTTGTCCTTCGCACTTTGCTGAACTGTCTTGATTGCATTATTTTATAGAATTGCTATAATCTCAGAAAAAATACAAAAAACAGCATCGCCAATCTCATGATATGCGATGCTGCTCCATTTTTATATTCTTCTTTTCCCAGTGAACCTCACATGACTGAAGTCGCGTGCTTCCAGACGCTTTAGGCGTCAGACTGAATATCGGCAGATACACCTGTAACTTAGGTGCGCAGTTATGCGCATTTCCCATGCCAGATATGGCTGGTTCCCACATTACAGGTAGTCCGCTGTATATCTGCCTGTATCTATGCTGCTTTTAAGAGTTCCATTTCTGAATGGAGTTTCCTCAGATCTGCATAAACACATGAGGTTCTACGCTTTACAGGAGGGACTTTTGCCTCCAGTAAAGACCTTTCCGTTACCGGAAGGGGTTTTAAAAGTTCTCTTATAAAATATCTCGCCCCTATATTATAGGATGCTGACAGGTCACAATTATATCGTTTTCCTGTCTGGAAAGTACAGAGACTGTGATTTTCCCAGTCACGTGTTACCGCCCCGGAACCATCATAAGCCAATCTGCTGGTATTCCATGCGCAGATCCTGGATACCCGCATCCCTTTCCTGTGTGCCTGATGTTCACAACACTTCTGGATATCTCTTTTTCTCCACAGGTGCAGTTTCTGTTTTTTCTTTCCCGATATCTTCCCCTGCATCTCCAGATACTCGAACACGATAACATCTGCATGGTTTTCTTCCGCATATCTTACAATCGCACCTGCAATCTTTTTACCCAGTTCTGTGTTCAGACGTTTCGTATATGCCCATATTCCCTGTGTCTGCGCAGAGCCATATTCCCTCTGGGATCTGCGGATCCGTCCCAGTGTGCGGTACATCCGGTCTTTTTCACTGGGATGATCGATAAATTTTCTTCCCAGGACAGTTCCGTCTGCCCGCATGATGGTACAGACTGCATCGGTATTGATCCCTAAGTCCACACTGCAGATGATCTGTT
>ENA-OQAB01001592-OQAB01001592.1-human-gut-metagenome-genome-assembly--contig:-NODE-1592-length-10617-cov-3.329457_pt1 | contig 10617 bp, 16 predicted proteins | sample MGYA00242490_ERZ504517 | MGnify/ENA primary metagenome ERZ504517 (study PRJEB26092, sample SAMD00036298) | human gut metagenome | host: Homo sapiens | study: EMG produced TPA metagenomics assembly of... | reverse complement strand
CGGCGCTCCGCTTATCACAAACGACGGTGTGACTATTGCAAAAGAGATCGAGCTTGAGGACGGATTTGAGAACATGGGAGCACAGCTGATCAAAGAAGTTGCTTCCAAAACAAACGATGTTGCAGGCTACATGAACGGAAACTTGTTGAACCGCCTGCCGCTTGTCAAGAAGTTGAAATGGAGAGAAGTATTCTGTTTCCGCGGCCTATGGGGACATCTGACTGACAAGAACAATCCTATGAATGGGGGAGACGGCCTATATCTTTTTCCTGACGGTTCGTATACGTTGGGCAAGGCACCTTATATGGAAGCTAGTGTTGGCATTGAAAACATCTTTAAGTTCCTTCGTCTTGATTACGTCTGGCGTTTGAACTATCGCGATCATCCTGGCATTCAGACAAAAGGAGTTCGGTTTATGATGCGAATGTCATTCTGATATCATGGTTTTTCAGGCACGGATTTCACGGATCAACTGTTTTCTTTTCGTGGTGTTTTCCGTGTATCCGTGCCTAAATTATATTTATTAGAAAGTTGGATTTATTTTCTCTTAGAAAGCCTCTGTCATATTCATATAGACCTGCATGCCCGGCTGCCCGGGTTCTTTCCCTACGTCCAGTCGAAGTTTTTTCCTGGTTGCATTTGAAAGCGGAGACCGGCTCCGAAATTTAGTTTCCATTTATTCCAGTCAAAAGGGGTTTCCCCGATCGTCCCGGTTCCGACCCATGCCACAAACCGCATTTGCCCAAAAATTCCCGCTTTTGTATTTGGCCGGGAGCCGAACATATGACGGTATTCAACGATTCCGTAAGCCATCGACTTATCCCGGTACTTACCCATATAGTAACCACGAAGGTCGAAAGGAGAACCGAAAAGTCGGGAAGTTCCGTAAAAGGAACGTCCCCTAAGCCGATCTGGCTTTTGGCAATCCAGGCAAGTGTACTGCGCGGACGAAATACGTTTTTAAACTGTCGGTATTCAAGTTCAATGATCTCGTAGTTATAAGTGCCTCCCCAATATTTACCGAACAGTTTGAAATTGGCTCCTAACAATATACCGCACGTAGGTGTCGCCACATCATCACGAGTGTCATATTGGATAAGTCCACCGATACCGACGTTGAAGTATTTCCTTTTGAACTGTTGGAAATAGGGATCTTCTTCCATTACCGGATTGACATCCGAAACCTTTGTGTAGTTCAAGTCAAACAAGCCGCCTAAATAGAAATGTGAGCGGACTTCCCATACGAATCGGGGATACAATTGAAAATAGCTTCGATGAAACCGAGTAGTGGAATCACCCCTTTCGAGATTCTCCGCCTTTTCAAATCCTTTCCCGTAATAGTGTGAAGGCTCGTTCCGATAACCATAATTCATATAGATACGGAAACGGTTTTCATTGAAGAAAACGTTCCAGCGCCAGCTACAACAATGGTCCCATTTATAGACAGGTTCAAACCGGCAGGCAGGAAAGAGCGTTGGGAAATAGTGTCCTGTTTATTCATCCGGAAGCTGGCAAGGACGGCACCACCCACACCGAACGAAGCTTCCGGTGTATATGAAGGACCGCCCAGTACAGACCACCATATGTTTTTGTGGGCCCGGATGGAATCTTTACGCAATTGACGGTAGTAACGTTTCAACTGCTTTTCGTTCAATTCCACTCCGTCTACGATGACAGTCTTCTTTCGAGGCACGGTATCTGAAGGAGTCATTATTTCTTCAGAGGAGAGCGCAACGATATCGCGTTGTTCCTGAGCCTTTGCTGGCAAAGAAATCGCAAGCAAAGAGGCTCCTGCAAATACAACAATATATTTAAGCATTGACTAATCCTATTAATAAGGGCAAATGTACTAAAAAAATCGGATTTATTTCAGAGGGGCAAGCGAAACCAAAAGGTCGGCCTTTCTTTTGCTGTAGATCTACATCAATTATTCCCCCGAATTTGTCGGTAATCATGGCAATATAACATGAGATCTGTACAAAAAACGATTGTTTGTGTAAACAAACCATGTATACTAGTTGTTATTAATTTAGAGATATTGTATTAATAACAGAACCTGGCAACCTTAAGAAGTCCTGACTGGCAGGCACACGAAGATGAAAATTCAGTTTGAAATTAAGGAAAAATTGCCTGAGATTATTGCAGAAATAATGCATTCAGACAAGTGGCAAACGAAAATCCTTGAAAAAATGCATGGACTGGAGCGGATGACGATCAAGGATCCGAACTATGAGTCAGAAGCCTGTATCGAAATCTGGCAACATGAAATCCATATCCGGACAGCATGGTCCAATTATACCTATCGTATTTTTACGCGTGGAAAATGCCGTCTGGTGTGAAATACATCGGAGCCTTATCGCGGTTTACTCGAACAGAAGCTCTTGCCGTCTCTTACCCCCAAAATGAATATTTTGGATTCGGAAGTAGTGGAAAGTTCATTAACCGGGAATAAGAGGCAGACCTTGCGTACTTATAGTTCGGAGAATTTGAAATTGAAGAACTTCCGTCGCGATAACTTCAAAGAAGAATATAATGTCACATCTCCGCAGGATCATCCGACTGTTGTATATGACGAATATATAAAGGAAGGGATGCCGATGCCTTCTCCCTATGGGGACAGTCGGCAAAAGTAAATAACCACAAAAAGAAAGCACTTGGCTTCAGAATCAATGCTTCTTTTTGTGGTTATTTGTCACTTTCGACAATATCTGTATCGGTCGGTATCTAAAGTTCCAGCGATGAAATTGTCCCACTGCCATAAGTTCTGGTTTATCGACAGGCAGGTATATGTGAAATAAGATTAATAACATGTTGCAAAACATATCATTTTTGATCTGTTTATGCGATAAAACACATAAAAAACCTTGCTTTTCGGCTGAAAAGTGTTATATCATTTGGCTAAATAGGGCTTTTACCTGTATATTTGCAGCCGTTAAAAACAAGAAAGCGATTCCTTAGCGAAGGTGAAGCCCTTGTTTATTTCCTGAAAATCAGGAGTCGGAGAAAAAGGCAATTAAATGATGCTCCGATTAAGTTTAACATAAAAATGATGATATGAAAGTAAGAACTTATGTTCTCTTTGTTGCGGTTGCATTGCTTGCTGTGTCTGCCGGAACTAAAAACGCAAAGCCGACAGTCGGTATTAACCCTGGCGACTTTGCTCCGAGAATAGAGTCTTTAGGAACCGAGAGCAATTTCAGTTTTCAAAATCATTCAGGACGTTACACATTGCTGAATTTCTGGGCAACTTACGATGCTGAATCGCGGGCTCGTAACGTTCAATTATGGAATGAAGTCAACAAGTTGAGTTCAGACAAGATTGCGATGTATTCGATCTCTTTGGACGAGAAAGAATCCATTTTTACTGAAACGGTAAAAGCCGACAAACTGGAAGGTACAAAGCAATTTCATGAAGAACTTGGCAGAAAGTCAGAATTGTTTGGGAAGTATAACCTGCAAAAGGGATTTTGTAACTTCCTGATTGACGACAAGGGGGTTATTATTGCTGCCAATGTAACCCCGGAAGATCTGACGAAGGTATTGAAGAAGAGTTAATCAGCAATTATTTGACTAGTCCTAAAATAGCGTTACAGTTATTGGACAAAATAAAACCTTTATTACAGTTCAGCAAGGCTAGCCTTGCAGAACTGTTTGTTTTTATAGCTTTTAATTTTAATCATTTTCTGATGATGCATATACTCAGGCGTTTTATACTCACAAGAGTAGTGAGGCCTGAGATTATTATATTTATAGACCGCCTCCTTTATTACCAGCTTCATATTCCATAAAGGAAGATTAAGTTCTTCAAGCAGGAATTCCTGCTTGAGTATTCCATTTATCCGTTCTGCCACGGCATTTGCATATGGATCGTAAGATTCTGTCATACTTGGTATTATTCGATATCGTTTCAATAATTTCTGATACGCATTAGAACAGTATTGTATACCACGGTCTGAATGATGTATCAATGGTACTTCTCTATACAAGCGGTTACGGTTGGCCATCTTTAAGGCATTTAAGGGACCCTGAGTGTCCAGGGAATTGGAGAGATCATATCCCATAATCTTTTTAGAATAGGCATCCGTAACCAAAGAGAGATACATATGGCTGTTTCTATTACCTATATAAGTAATATCAGACACCCATATTTCTTCCGGACGTGTCGCTTCCATATTTTCCACCAGATTCTTGTGCTTTCGGAATCGATGATGCGAGTTGGTTGTTACATGATAGGAACGTGCAGGTTTTATAAGCAGACGATTGGCACGGAGTATATCGAACAGCTTATCTCTACCAACTTTTTTCTCCTTCAATGATAAATGAAGCATATGATAAAGTTTACGAGTGCCTATACGAGGCATTTCCAAACGAATGTCCTGTACCATTTCTACAACTTCTGTCGCTTTTTGTCGACTTTTGCTTATGCTCCACTGTTGACGGTAATACTTTTGCCTGCTTATCCCGAGCAGTCGGCAGACCCCACTGATACTTAGGGGTTTTTCTTCTTTATATTGAGTGACTGCTCGGGAAAGGAGTTTTTTCGTATGTCGATATTATACTCCTTTTCTGCAATATCTATCATCATATCGAAGAACTCGGCTTTCATGTCCTTCAGCTCAAGTTCCTTCTCCAGACGAGCATTCTTACGTTCCAGTAACCTTACCTGCTGCTGCAGTTCAAGCAGCTCTTGATCTTTGCTCTTTTCCATAGAATGAAGGGATTTGTTTGAGACGTCAAAGTTACTATATTTTTCGATCCAACGCTTTACTGTGTAGCTTCCCTGTATTCCATATTTACGTTGAAGGAATGCTAAACTTACTTTCGAAGTCTCGTACTCTTGTACTACGGATAATTTAAAGGACATACTATAATCCTTTTGAGTTCGCTTAATGTACTTGTTGTCTGTCTTTTCCATTTGTTACTTCTTTTGAGTGTAACGATATTTTAGGACTAGACAATTAGCAAAAAAGAGTTGTCCTTATCAAAAGGGGCAGCTCTTTTTTCGTATATTTGTTTATTGATTGAATTACTGAACTAAAAACACACTAAACATGTACAGTAAACTGATTACAGCATGTACCCTGACCGGTGCTTTGTTGTTGGACGTATGCTCTTCTACACCTCCAGTGCGGTGCATCAGATTTCTCTGATACCTATACCTCGAGAGATCCAAAATGAAAAAGGCGAGTTGTCTTGAAAGATAAGATGACAATCGGAGTGGCAGACAAACAACTATTACTCGCCGCCAATTACTTGGTCGGCCTTTTGTCTCGTGCTGGCGTATCAAGATCAAGCAGTATCCGTTGTTTACCGAACGGGGAGCCTGGCGTTCGTTTAACACACATGACCGCAGTTGTATGCAAATGGCCGAAAGCTAAGACAATCCAGACTTCAAGATTCCGGAGTCCAAACTGCGGGGTATTCGGGGAGATACGTTGTACGGTGGTTTCTATACCCAGGAAGACATAAAGGATGTCGTAGAATATGCAGGTATCCGTGGCATTGACGTCATACCAGAAATCGATATGCCGTGGCATATGCTCGCCGCTGTAAGCAACTACGCCGGTGTTTCCTGTTTCCATGAAACGGGTTGGGACTCGACATTTTCTTCGCCGGTATGTCCGGGAAAAGAAACGGCTTTGCTGAATTGGGGTGGAGCGATCCTAACAATATGGACTGGAAAAATTTCTCGGCTTGTATGGTAGACCAGTTTCCTTGCTTGAATATCATGAATGTGAACTATCGTATTCCGGACTTGGAAGGATTTCATTCGACAAATGCATTTATTGGGGAGGGGACGGTGGAGATCACTTGTGCTGATCCGAGTGCGGATATCGACTATACAACTGACGGAAGTGTTTCGACACTGGAATCGTCCCAATATACCGTATCTTTGAAGATTACGGAGACAACAGACTTTACATTCCGTACCTTCCGCCCGAACGGGAAGAAAGGTGATATCGTAAAGACGCGTTATATCAAGAGTGATTACGCTTCGGTAACGGATGTAACCACTTCTCATAACAGCTTGCAAACCGTATGGTATGAATTCAAAAGGAATACCTGTGCAGATATAAAAAGGCTCCGGTGAACGGTACTTACAATATAGAGGATATCGTTATTCTGGCTTCCATGAAAGGAAATATCGAATTGATAATCAACGGATATTTCAATGTTTCGACAGACGGCATCTACACATTTGCTCTCCTGTCGGATGATGGCAGCACGTTAAAGGTTGATGACGATGGTACAACGACGGACCGCATTCCCCGCGTGAGATAGTAGGGCAGAAGGCATTGGCCAAAGGTTTACATCCGATTGAAGTAAAAGATATTTCGACCAGAATGGCGGAACACTCAAATTGAGCGTGATGGGACCTGACGGTAAGGTACTGCCGATCGATTCCGGGTTGTATGCTTATTAAAATATGAGGAGGTGCGTTGAAACACCTCCTTTATAGTATCTGCTTGATCATTTCCACTACTTTCGGGACAGCCACTTGCACTACGGGAGTCAAATCCATTCCTACTTCGTTGATATCTTCGGCAGAGACGACAATCAGTTGTATGTCCGGTAACTTTTCTGTTAATATCATGGCTTCGATCATGTCGCGGAGACCGATCTCATGTGCACTCATCAGAGGTGGAAAGTCTGTCGCATAGTGAGGACGGATCAGGCGTATCGTTCCCGGAGGATTGTGATCGAGAGTAGCGTCGACCATGATGATCCGGTTATAATCCTGTATCCAGCCTATCAGATGCAGACCACCCGTACCACCGTCCATCAGGGAAACATTAGGGGGGAGTCCTTCCTTTTCGAGGGCCTGTATTACATGGATGCCGACTCCTTCGTCTTTCAACAGCAGGTTACCGACACCCAATACCAATATATCCTTATTCATTTTTGCGGGCAGATTTGGTGATTATTTCTGCTTTTTCCGTTACCTCTTCCTTGTCTGCAATCTCTTCTTCGATGAACTTCCAGCCACCGATGATGGAAGAAGTCTCACCACGTTGTTCGATGTAGTCATGGTAAAATACCAGGTAAATATGCACGATGGCAAAAAGGATGAAGAACCACATCAGGAAATGATGAATTTCTCGGGCAACTAGGTCGCCCCCCATCAGCGGAATAGTCCAAGCGAACAGTTGCGGAAAGACAGACTCGCTCATCTTGGCATACAGGCCGAACCCCGTAATGGATTGCAGTAGGAAAGCCCAGAATGTGCCGAAATAAATAACGCTTGCCAGTGCATTATGCCCGATACTGTCCACAGGTTTGTTCTTAATCATCAGGATATCTACTTTGATCACTTCAAGAATCTCTTTCCACTGCGACTTCTTCAGCGGGATGAAGTTATTCCAGCGTGCATATCGGTTCCCGACGAACCCCCAGTACAGGCGGAACACGAAATTGAAGAAAAACACAAACGCTGCCACGAAGTGAATGAAGCGTACCGTGCCGAACCAGTAGCTGAAATTTGCCTCCGTCTCTGTCATGATGGCAAGAGGATCGGCTATGATAAAACCGGTGATGCAGAGTATCACGATGCAAAGTGCATTCAGCCAGTGATAGATACGCACGGGAAGCTCCCATACATATACTTCTCTTAAACGTTTCTTACGACTTTTCATTGAGCTGCTTTTTTAGAACATGTCTATTTGATGCACATATTTTCCCTCTTCGTCATAAAGGTGCACGGCACATGCCAGACAGGGGTCAAACGAGTGGATAGTACGGAGGATTTCCAACGGTTGCTTCGGATCATGTATTGGCGTGCCGATCAAAGAGGATTCGTAAGCGGACAGTTTCCTGCTTCATCACGGGGAGAAGCGTTCCAAGTTGTCGGTACGACCATCTGGTAGTTCTCCACCTTGTTGTTCTCTATCACGATAAAATGAGCTAAAGCACCACGAGGAGCTTCCGTCAGGCCGACGCCCTGGGCATGGGTCGGCCACGCTTCGCTTTCCCACATATAATGGTTGACCATGCGCGAATCTCCGTTTTCGAGGTTCTTGACTAGGCGATCGTAAAACTCAAGAGCCCAACCGGCTGTAAGCTTTGTTTCCAGTCCGCGGGCAACTGTACGTCCGATTGTGGAGAAAAGAGCTTCCACTGGCAGGTCAAGTTGCTTTAGCGTGTCGTTGATCAGCGATTTTTGCGGCTCCTTTCCGGCGGCATAGGCAACGATCATACGGGCGAGCGGCCCTACTTCCATCGGTTCCTCCTTCCATCGCGGCGTCTTGATCCAACTGTATTTGTCTTCAACATTCAGATGCGTGTAAGGGGGGCGGGGACCTGTATAGTTCAGGTGTGTCTCGCCATCGTATGGGTGCAGGCCAATTTTATCACCTTGCGTATAGTTATACCAGGAATGGTAGATATACTCTTTTATTTCTTCCGGAGAGTTAGCATCGACCGGGTACACCTTCGACAGGTCTCGGTCCAGAACGATCCCACGTGGCATCTTGTAATTTTCCGTTTCCCCGTATTCATATATAGGGAAATCTCCATAGGCTAGGTAGTTCTTCACACCACCACCTAGTTTACTCCATTCGTCTTTGTAGGCATTGGCGATCATTAGCAGGTCTGGGATATACACCTGGTCAATAAAGGTCTTCGCCTCTTGCAACTTCTGTTTGACCAGAGCCAGGCGCTCGGTGTTGATCGCATTGGCTTCGTTCAGGTCAATGCTACACGGCATACCGCCAACCAAATAATTGGGGTGTGGGTTCTTTCCTCCGAATACGGCATGCACCTTGACTATTTCCTTCTGCCATTCGAGGGCTTCGAGATAATGGGCGACTGCAATCAGGTTTTGTTCGGGAGTCAGCTTATAGGCTGGATGTCCCCAATAACCGTTAGCGAAGATTCCCAACTGTCCGCTTCCCACAAACTTATTGAGCCGTTCTTTCAGCGCTGTGAAATAGCCGGTGGAGCATTTTGGGCCAAGGAGAAAGTTTCTGCGCAAGCAGCGAAGCCTCGGTGGGATCGGCTTTGAGAGCGGAAACGACATCCACCCAGTCGAGCGCATGCAACTGATAAAAATGGACAACATGGTCGTGCATATACAATACGGAGGTCATGATGTTGCGTACCATCTGAGCATTAGGCGGGATGACGATATCGAACGCGTTCTCTACCGCTCGTACAGAGCAAAGCGAATGGATGGAGGTACATACTCCACATACGCGTCCTACGAAAACCCAAGCGTCACGCGGGTTACGGTCTTTCACGATTGTTTCGATTCCACGCACCATTGTACCGGAACTATAGGCGTCTTTAATTTTTCCGTTCTCAATGTCGGCCTCGATCCGGAGATGGCCTTCTATGCGGGTAAGCGGGTCTACGACTATTCTTTCTGACATAACTCTTGATAATTGAAGATTGAAAATTAGGAATAAGTTAAATGGTCGACTTACTTTCAGGTTCATCATTGTCGATCAACTTTTTCTTGCGTATGTTGGTGGCTACGGCATGCACGGCGATACCGGCAACAGTGGCGGCACCAACAGCCAAACCGATTTGGTCCGCAGTCGCTTCAATACCGAAACCATGTACATCGGGCAGTCGCTTGTAGAAGGGACTCATATCCCAGAATCCCGCTTCACTACAGCCCAAGCATGGATGTCCGCTTTGGATCGGATAACTAGTACTTTTCGTTCCATTTAATGATACCGCAAGCATTGTAGGTGTTAGGTCCTTTGCAGCCGACCTTATACAAGCAGTAGCCCCGTTTGGCATTTTCGTCGTCGAAACTCTCGACAAACAGACCTGCATCGAAATTGGCACGGCGGTAACAGGTATCGTGTACGCGGCGGCTATAGAACATCTTCGGGCGTCCGAGAGCATCAAGCTGCGGTATACGGTCGTAGGTCAGCATATAGACAATGACGCCCGTCATGACATCGGCGATGGGAGGGCAGCCTTGCACGTTCATCAGAGGTTTGCCTTTGATCAACTTTGTGTATGGCTTTTTGCCCCAGTGGGGTTTGGATTGGCAGCCTGTATGCAGCCGGCAGAGGCGCAATTGCCCCACGCAATGATCGCTTTGGCACCTTCGGCACATTCTTCGACAATCTGCATGGCACTTTTCCCACCTGACACAGCAATAGGCCTGCGTCTTTAGTCGGAATGGACCCCTCGATCATCAGGATGTATTCACCCCAATATTTCTTCATGGTTTCCTCCTTGCAAGCTTCGGCTTGGAAGCCGGAGGCTGCCATCAACGTTTCCGTATAGTCAAGCGAGATATTATCGAACAGCAGGTTCCCTACCGTGGGATGATAAGATCGGATGAACGATTCGCTACAGCAGGTGCATTCCTGCAGATGAAGCCAGATAACCGGAAGTCTCGGCTTTGTTTCCAGTGCTTTTACTACTTGTGCCACACCATTGGATTCGAGTCCGATCAGAGCGGCAACAGTGGTACAGAATTTCAGGAAATCCCGGCGGGAGATGCCTTTTTGCAAGCATTCTTCGTAGATAGACAGTCTTTTATTTTTCATATATTAGTCTATTTTGTTGATTCTTCTTAGTAAGTAGTGCGGTGCGTATGCACCGTTTGATGGTGCCTTTGTCAGCATATCCTCGGCAACTGTTCACCACTGAGCATAT
>ENA-OQAB01001591-OQAB01001591.1-human-gut-metagenome-genome-assembly--contig:-NODE-1591-length-10617-cov-4.133270_pt1 | contig 10617 bp, 12 predicted proteins | sample MGYA00242490_ERZ504517 | MGnify/ENA primary metagenome ERZ504517 (study PRJEB26092, sample SAMD00036298) | human gut metagenome | host: Homo sapiens | study: EMG produced TPA metagenomics assembly of... | reverse complement strand
ATGGAGAAAGCATTGCTGGCTTCCGGGGCAAGAGATCTTTCAAGAATAGAAGAGGCGATGGAGATTTATGGAAGAATATTTCATGAGAACTGTATGTATCATGTAGAACCATATGCGAAGATCAGAGAGCTTCTGGAAGGATTAACGGAACATCAGATTGAGAGGGCGGTTTTATCGAATAAACCGCATGCCCAGACGGTTCAGGTAGTGCAGGATGTATTTGGGAAAGAGTTATTTTCCTACGTGCAGGGGCAGTGTGAAGGGTATCCGAAGAAACCGGATCCGACGATGGTATTTGCGATTGCCAGAAAGCTTGGAAGGAAGATAGAAGAATGTGTCTATATCGGAGATTCCGAGGTGGATATCAGAACCGGAAGTGTAGCGGGAATGCGGACGATCGGAGTTACATGGGGATTTCGTTCTAAGGAAGAATTGCTGGAAGCAGGAGCCGTGGAGACGGTGGATGATCCGCTGGAAATATTGGAACTCATATCATAAGAAAAACATGCATAGAAATACAAAAAGAGGAAATGAAGGAGGATATATGCGATGTACGAATATGATGAGGATTGTTTAAAGGTGTTTTTAAAGAACCAGTCACAATTATTTGATGAGCCGGTGGCAGAGACACTGGAGGAAGCAGAAGCGTTTTTAGAGGACTGTATGGCAGTAATCGTAGACTCTTTGCAGGAAGTAAGAGAGTATTTTGAAGAGAATGGTGCAGACGTTGATGGAATGTCAGACGAAGAGCTTGAGGAGGCTTCTGAAGTGTTTGCATTGCCGGGCGGACAATATCTTGTCGTAGAAGGGTAGCATATTAGTCTGTTTATATGGAAAAATAACTGCTTTGTTGATTGATAAGATCGTACAAGACCAACTAAGAGGGCAGAACATTATAAAAGCCGCAGTCATTTGACTGTGGCTTTTTTGAGTGCTTCTTCGATGGTATCTAAGATGACTTGGGAAGTATAGGGATTCTCTTGCGGCAGAGAAATATTTTCAAGAGACTGTGTGTCGTATACTTGCTCTGCAATATCTTCGATCGCCGGTTGGATCAAAGGAAACATAGTAGTTACCGTGTCATCTAGATTTGAGAAACGGATAGAATTGATGTGGGAGGCGTCGACGGCGACTTCCACTTCCAGATCGGTGTTGTTCAGTGTCAATGTGGAAGTGTATATGCCGGGTTGATATTGCTTAGCTCCAGGACTCCCCTCTTTCTTTTCAGGAAGAAACATAAAAAAGAGAAGGAGCAGAAGCAGGATACCAAGTACAATGAAAATAGTAGTGTAGATGATTTCCTTCATGTGAAGGACGACGATTTTTGTTTTCGAACTCATATATGCCTCCTGTGAATGTATGCTTGAAAAAGAACTATGAAATAATTGTTTTAATATACTTTATGATACGGCAGAAGGAAATATGCGTGACAAACAGGGGCGTATCCTGTAAAATGGGAACGGAGGTGACAATGTATGTATATTATTATTGGATTAGGAAATCCGACAGCACAGTACGAAGGAACAAGACATAATGTCGGATTTGATGTGATAGACCGACTGGGAGAGAAATATAATATAGCTGTGGATACAAAGAAACACAAGGCATATATCGGGAAAGGTATGATCGATGGTCAGAAAGTGATCCTCGTAAAACCGCAGACCTATATGAATCTGAGTGGAGAGAGCGTGAGGGAACTTGTAGACTATTACAAAGTGGATGCAGAAGAGGAAGTTCTTGTGATTTACGATGACATCAGTCTGGATGTCGGACAACTTCGAATTCGGAAGAAAGGAAGTGCGGGAGGACACAACGGAATTAAGAATATTATCGCACATCTCGGCACACAGGTATTTCCGAGGATCAAAGTAGGAGTTGGGGAGAAGCCAAAGAATTACGATCTGGCAGATTATGTGCTGGGACACTTTTCCAAGGCAGAGAGAGCGCAGATGGAAGACGGGTATGATCGTGCGACAGAGGCTGTCCGTCTGATTCTTGCAGGAGAAATTGATGCTGCGATGAACCAGTATAACAAAAAGCAGACGACGGTATAAAAATGAAAGGAGTAGGTGTGTATGGAAGCTCTTTTGGAGCCTTTGAGGGAACTGGCAGAGATTGAAGAGATTCAGAACGAAAAGAAAAAAGAAGCAGGATTGATTCAGATTACAGGATGTGTCGGTTCACAGAAGACACATCTGACCTGTGCACTTGGCAGCGACTGCAAGTATAAGTTGATTGTAACTTCCGGAGAATCAAAAGCAAAGCAGATGTATGAGGAGTATCGTTTCTTAAAGGAGACTGTATATTTATATCCCGCAAAAGATTTGCTGTTTTATCATGCAGATTTGCGAGGAAAACAGCTTGTCAGCAGCAGGATGGAAACAATTCAGGCACTTCTCCTTGGGGAAGGGTGTACAGTCATCACAACATTTGATGCGTTTATGGATTCTCTTTTGCCGATTGAGACGATCCGGGAGAGAATTTTTTCTCTGAAGGTAGGAGATATTATTGATTTTGAGAAAGTTCAGAAAGATCTGGCGCTTCTTGGATATGAAAGGGAAGTGCAGATTGAAGGGCCGGGACAGTTTGCGGTGCGTGGGGGAATCTTAGATGTCTACCCGCTCACTGAGGAGGTTCCGGTCCGCATAGAACTTTGGGATGATGAGATTGATTCGATCCGCACATTTGACGTGGAGAGTCAGAGATCGATTGAAAATCTAGAAGAGATTACAATCTATCCGGCGTCCGAGTTCATGGATGAGAAGACAAAACGCGTTTCATTTCTAGACTACTTTCCGCGAGAAGATACTCTTTTATTTTTGGAGGAGCCGGCACGGCTGATAGAGCAGGGGAAGCAGTCGAAGCAGAATTTATCGAGAGTATGAAGAAGCGTGTGGAGACCGGGTGTGAAGTGTCAGACGAAGAAGTGAAGCTGTTTGCACCGAAGGAGATTGCATCGAAGATGAATCAGTATCCGGGAATCGGGCTGTCGATTCTGGAAGGAAAAAAGAAATTTGTTTCATGTAAAGAAAAGTATTCACCTTCAGGTAAAGGGAGTGAATCCGTACAACAATAGTTTTGAGACACTTACGAGGGATCTGGCGCGGCTGAAACGGAGCGGCTACAGAGTGATCCTTCTATCTGGATCCAGGACGAGAGCAAAGCGTCTGGCAGAAGACTTGAGAGATTATAGTTTGAGCAGCTTTTACAGTGAAGAGATGGATCGGGAAGTGCAGCCGGGAGAGATCATGGTCGCCTATGGGCATGTAGATGAGGGATACGAGTATCCACTGTTAAAGTTTATTGTAATCTCGGAGACAGATATTTTTGGGAAGAAAAAGAAGAAAAAGAAACGGAAAACTTATGAAGGACAGAAAATCCAGAGCTTCTCGGATCTGAAGGTCGGAGATTATGTCGTTCATGAGAATCACGGACTTGGAATCTATCAGGGAATTGAGAAGATTGAAGTCGATAAAGTTGCAAAAGATTATATGAAGATTTCTTATGCAGATGGAGGGAATCTTTACATTCTTGCGACACAGCTGGAACTGATCCAGAAATATGCAAGTGCCGTGCAAAAAGACCTAAGCTGAATAAGCTCGGGGGACAGGAATGGGCGAAGACGAAGACGAGAGTCCGCGGGGCAGTCAAAGAAATCGCAAAGGAACTTGTGGAATTGTACGCAGCAAGACAGAAGGAAGAAGGGTATGTCTACGGAGAAGATACTATTTGGCAGCGTGAGTTTGAGGAAATGTTTCCGTTTGAGGAGACCGATGATCAGTTAAATGCGATCGAGGCAACTAAAAAAGATATGGAAAGCAAGAAAATCATGGACCGCTTAATCTGCGGGGATGTCGGATATGGGAAGACAGAAGTGGCAGTCCGCGCCGCGTTTAAGGCAGTGCAGGAAAGTAAGCAGGTGGTGTACCTCGTTCCGACGACGGTGCTTGCCCAGCAGCATTATAATACGTTTGTACAGCGGATGAAGGATTTTCCGGTGAGGGTAGACCTGCTGTGCAGATTCCGTACTCCGGCACAGCAAAGAAAGACAATCGATGATGTGAGGAAAGGTCTTGTAGATATTGTGATCGGGACGCACCGCGTACTTTCGGATGATCTGAAATTTAAGGATCTTGGCCTGTTGATCATCGATGAGGAGCAGCGGTTTGGGGTACAGCACAAAGAGAAAATCAAGCAGATGAAAGAAAATGTAGACGTGCTGACACTGACAGCAACTCCGATTCCGAGAACGCTTCACATGAGTCTGATCGGAATCCGCGATATGAGTGTGTTAGAAGAGCCTCCGATGGACCGAATGCCGATCCAGACATATGTCATGGAGTACAATGACGAGATGGTACGTGAGGCGATCGAGCGGGAACTTGCAAGAGATGGACAGGTGTATTATGTGTACAACCGGGTGCAGGACATCGATGAAGTCGCAGACCGGATTCAGAAACTTGTGCCTGAGGCAAATGTGGCATTTGCACATGGACAGATGAGGGAACATCAGCTGGAGCGGATCATGTATGATTTTATCAACGGAGAGATCGATGTATTGATCTCGACGACGATCATTGAGACCGGGCTTGATATTTCCAACGCAAATACGATGATCATACACGATGCAGACCGGCTTGGACTTTCTCAGCTGTACCAGCTTCGCGGGCGTGTCGGGCGGTCAAACCGGATGGCATATGCTTTTTTACTCTATAAGAGAGATAAGCTGTTAAAAGAAGTGGCAGAAAAAAGGTTGTCCGCGATCCGTGAATTTACAGACCTCGGTTCTGGATTTAAGATTGCCATGAGAGATTTGGAAATACGAGGAGCGGGAAATCTTCTTGGGGCAGAGCAACATGGACATATGGAAGCGGTTGGATACGATCTGTACTGTAAAATGTTAAATGAGGCAGTGAAGCATCTGAAGGGCGAAGTAGAGGAAGAACCATATACGACAACGGTTGACCTAAATGTGGATGCATATATTCCTGCATCGTATATTCCGAATGAATATCAGAAGCTGGATATCTATAAGCGGATCGCAGGAATTGAGACAGAGGAAGAGATGGATGATATGATCGAGGAACTGATCGATCGCTTTGGAGATATTCCAAGAAAAGTTCAAAAGCTTCTGGCGATTGCGAACCTGAAAGCGATGGCACACCGACTGTATATTACAGCAGTAGAACAAAAGGGAGAAGAGTATCGATTTACCATGTTTGAGCATGCCAGAATTCGGACAGAAAAAATTCCGAAGCTTTTGGAACTGTACAAAGAAGAGTTGCATTTCAAAATGGATACGCCCCCATATTTCCTCTATCATAAGAAGAACAGAAACCGAAAAGGCAAAGAGGAAGATCCAATTGAAGTTGTGAAAAAAGTGTTAATTGATATGAAAACATTGCTAGAATCATAGTCAGAGAGTATAATGAGAGAGTTAGAAACACGAAGGAGGGCAATTATGAGAAGGACAGGAAAAAAAGCGGCAGCGCTTGCTGTGACAGCAGCACTGGCAGTTTCCGCTGCCGGCTGCGGGTCTGTCAAAGACAGCGATGTGGTAGTTACGATTGGTGGAGAAAAAGTGACTGTAGGTGTTGCCAATTTTTTTGCGCGCTATCAGCAGGCAGAATATGAAACATACTACTCAGGAGTGATGGGAGAGGACATGTGGTCTACAGAGATTTCCAAAGGGAAATCCTATGAGGAGACGGTGAAAAATCAGATCTTAGAGACACTGGAAAATATGTATGTGCTCGAAGACCATATGGGCGATTACAAAGTCGAGATCACCGAGGAGGAAAAGAAGAAGATCAGTGAAGCAGCAAAAGCGTTTGATGAGGCAAACGGACTGGAAGAAAAGGAAGCTGTTTCCGGAACAACAGAAAATGTAGAGCGGATGCTGACACTTGTGACAATTCAAGAGAAGATGCAGAAGGCGATGGTCGCAGATGTGGATACAGAAGTGTCTGATGAAGAGGCGGCACAAAAGAGTATGCAGTATGTCAACCTTTCTCTGACAAAGACAAAAGAAGACGGAAGCACAGAGCAGATGACCGAGGAAGAAAAGGCAGAGGCAAAGAAAAAGGCAGAAGCATTCCAGAAAGCAGTTAAGGAAGGGGCTGACTTTGCAAAGACTGCAACGGAGAAGGAACTGGAAGTAAAGACAATGACTTTTGACGAAGAGACGACAACTCCGGACGAGGGATTGATGACGAAGGCGAATAAACTTGGCGAAGGGGAAGTCTCAGAAGTGATCGAGACGGACAGTGGCTACTATGTGTTGAAAGTGACAAGCCTTCTTGACCGGGAAGCGACCGATGCAGAAAAAGAATCTATCGCAGAAGAGCGAAAGGAAAAACAGTACAAAGATCTGTGCGAAGAGTGGAAAAAAGATGTAAAGATTGAAGTCAATGAAAAGGTATGGGATAAGATCAGTTTCGAGAAAAAAGGGATTAAGATGAAACAGCAGGAAGAGATTCCATATGCAGAAGGATCTGACACAGATAAAAGTGACCAGGAATAATCGAAAATAGAAGAATGGAGGAGATTTGATGAGTAAGATTGAAGAAGTAAGAAGTGCGATGGTAAGTGCGATGAAGGCAGGGGACAAGGAGACGAAGGAGTCCTTATCACTGCTTTTATCTGCGCTGAAGAATAAGGCGATTGACAAAAAAGGAGATCTGACACCGGAAGAAGAGACACAGGTTATCCTAAAAGAGATCAAGCAGACAAAAGAGACGTTGGAACTTGCACCGGCAGACCGAAGTGACATTGTGGAAGAATGCCAGAAGAGAATTGCAGTGTTGGAACAGTTTGCACCAAAGATGATGTCAGAAGAAGAAATCCGCGGAGTGATCAAAGAGGTGCTTGCTTCTCTGGCGCTGGAGACACCGACAGCAAAAGACAAAGGAAAGATTATGAAAGAACTGATGCCGAAAGTAAAAGGAAAGGCAGATGGAAAGCTTGTAAATGACATCGTACTGTCTTTTCTGAACTAGTTCGGGAAAACGGAAGATCTCCCGAAAAAGCGATGAGAGAATGTGCTAAAAAAGTTCTGAAAAAGATGTAAAAAAAGATTGTTTAATTGCAACGGCTGATATAGTATAGAGGTAACAAAAAGGAGAAAGGGCGGAGGTATATGATGAGCATTGTATGGTTGGCGTTGATTGTGATTTTTCTGATCGTTGAGATCGCCACAGTAGGACTGACTTCCATCTGGCTTGCAGGAGGTGCACTGGCGGCACTGGTGGTAGAACTTCTTGGACTTGGAATCGTATGGCAGATCGCAGCTTTTCTGATCGTGACTTTTATACTGTTATATTTTACGAGACCTTGGGCGCAGAAATATTTGAATGCGAAATCAGTGAAGACAAACTATGAGAGTCTGATCGGACAGAAGATTAAGATGACAGAGCGGGTAGATAATTTGAGTCAGACGGGGAAAGCAGTCGTCAACGGACAGGAATGGACGGTCAGAGCGGAAGCAGATGGAGACATTCTGGAACCGGGCGATTTTGGAGAGGTACTCAGGGTCGAGGGTGTAAAGCTGATCGTAAAGAAAATTTGACAAAAAAAGAAAGTATGGTACAATGCTATATGAAATGACAAATTTCATATAGCAATTTGCTAGGGGAGCCCAGGGCTGAGAAATCACATTGCGTGATGACCCTCACTACTTGAACCGGTTAGTACCGGCGTAAGGAAGCAGTACCAGAATGGTTCCTCCTGTAAAAAAATAATAAAGGAGGTTTTTTTATGTCAATTTTTTGTAACAAAAGCAGATGGGGCATACAGTCTGACAACGGCAGGTTATGTGGCAGTTGCTGTGATTCTTGTGGCGTTGATCGTTGTAGCTGCGCTGTTTGCAAAACGGGAGAAGAAGAAAAAAAGAAAATTGGAACAAAACAGCTTGTCGTATGTGCGATGGCAGTTGCACTTGCGATGGTGACATCGATGTTAAAGATTTATTCTTTTCCATTTGGTGGATCGGTAACATTATTCAGCATGTTGTTTATCTGTTTTGTTGGCTATTTATATGGACCGGCGACGGGGATGCTGACTGGGGCGGCATACGGGGTACTTCAGCTTCTGATCGAACCATATATTTATTTCCCACTTCAAGTACTTGTAGATTATCCGCTCGCATTCGGGGCACTCGGACTTTCAGGATGTTTCAGCAAATCCAAACATGGTCTTGTAAAAGGATACTTGTGTGGCGTTCTTGCAAGATATGTATTTGCGGTAATTTCCGGATGGCTCTTTTTTGGAGAATATGCGTGGGACGGTTGGGCAGCGCTTCCATATTCGCTTGTATATAACGGATGTTATATTTTTGCGGAGGCAGCGCTTACAGTTCTCGTTTTATCGATTCCGGCAGTCTCCAAAGCGATGAAGAAAGTGAAGATAACAGCGGTCAACTAATCAATCGGATAGAATTAAAAAGTAAAAATGTCATAAATTCCTTCATTTTACAGATACTATTTCCAGAAATTGGAAAACAAAGTAAAATGGAGGAATTTTTATATGAAAGCAACAGGAGTCGTAAGAAGAATTGATGATCTCGGGAGGGTTGTAATCCCAAAGGAAATCCGACGGACACTCAGGATTCATGAAGGAGATCCACTTGAAATCTTTACCGATCGAGAGGGAGGTGTCATTTTAAAAAAGTATTCTCCAGTCGGAGAAATGACACCGCTTGCAATACAGTATGCGGAAAGTCTTGCCCAGGTAGCAAAATGTACTGTCTGCATCACCGATCATGAGACGGTAGTCGCAGCGGCGGGAAATGGGAAAAAAGAATTTGCGGGGAAACGAGTCAGTGAGGCGTTTCAGACCTGTCTAAGTGACAGAAAGGAGAGATGTGCAGCCAGAGGGGAGAAAGGATTTGTTTTATTGACAGAAGGACAGAGCGCAGTCTTTACGGAGGAAATCATCAGTCCGATTGTGGCGGAGGGAGATGTGATCGGTGCGGTTGTACTTTTGATGAAAGAGGAAACAAAGAGGACGGAAGATGGAGCAGAAAAGCTTGCACTTGCAGCGGCAGCTTTTCTCGGGAAACAGATGGAATTTTAAGATGGTCATAAAACATTGTGGACGGGCATAGATTAGAGTGTACTTATTATTTGGTGCAAATACGCTTGAAATCTGGGAGGGACGACAATGGAGAAGACAATCAGACAGGAAATGAAAGTCACATGGGTGTTAAAGGCGCTGATGGCAGCTTACGTTGTGACCGGCTTACTTCTTTTGCTGCTGACGCTGCTTGTATACAAGATGGAGTTCAGTGAGGAAAAGGTGACGGCGGGGATTACAGCAATCTATGTGCTGTCCACATTTGTGGGCGGACTTGTGATCGGGAAGCTTTCCAAAATGAGAAAATTTTTGTGGGGACTTGCGGTCGGAATTTTATATTTCGGGTTATTGCTTTTGATTTCCTTTGGGATTTATCGTACCTTACAAGGAAATGGGACGAATATTTTGACGTCGTTCCTGCTCTGTGCGGCAGGGGGAATGGCGGGTGGAATGATTTCTTAAAAGAAAGTCTTTTAAATCTTACATGCATGTGATATAATAAGCTAAGTTAATGCTAATTTAAGGAGGAATGTAAGATGAAGCACATTAAAACATTAAATACTCAGACATTAAACAATACAATGAAAAAAGGCGGATGTGGAGAATGCCAGACATCTTGTCAGTCAGCATGTAAGACATCTTGCACAGTTGGAAATCAAACTTGCGAACAAAAGAAATAAGCTAACATCGCACAGATTGAGATCAGGCAGCGGCTTCGGTCGCTGCTTTGTCTTTGCGTTAAGAAGAAAGGAGCAGAACACAAGTGATTCATCAGTATGTAAATAATGGGTATCACATCGTGCTGGATGTCAACAGCGGTTCCGTTCATGTTGTGGATGAACTTTGCTATGATGTCATTCAGGCGCTGGATACAATGGGAATAGATCAGGCAGAAAATCCTGTGGAAGAGTTAAAAAAAGAAGAAACAGCAGCAGGGCTTTTGGAGAAGCTTTCAGCAAAATATGCAGAGAGTGATCTGAAAGATGCCTATGGAGATATCGTGGAACTGACAGAAGCAGGTCAGTTGTTTACAAAAGATATTTATGAACAGTATATCGGGGAAGTGAAGCAGAGAAAGACAGTAGTAAAGGCGCTCTGTATGCACATCGCACATGACTGTAATCTTGCCTGCAAATATTGTTTTGCAGAAGAAGGAGAATATCATGGAAGAAGAGCGCTGATGTCCTATGAAGTTGGAAAGAAAGCGCTGGATTTCCTGATCGCAAACTCTGGAAACAGAAGAAATCTGGAAGTAGACTTCTTTGGAGGAGAGCCTTTGATGAACTGGCAGGTTGTCAAAGACCTGGTGGCATACGGACGTGAGCAGGAAAAGATACATAACAAAAATTTCCGTTTTACGATCACAACAAACGGTGTACTTTTAAATGATGAGGTACAGGAATTTGTCAACAAAGAGATGGACAATGTTGTCTTAAGTCTTGATGGAAGAAAGGAAGTCAACGATAAGATGCGTCCGTTCCGCAATGGAAAGGGAAGTTATGATCTGATCGTGCCGAAATTCCAGAAGCTTGCAGATAGCAGAAA
>ENA-OQAB01001590-OQAB01001590.1-human-gut-metagenome-genome-assembly--contig:-NODE-1590-length-10624-cov-2.205297_pt1 | contig 10624 bp, 10 predicted proteins | sample MGYA00242490_ERZ504517 | MGnify/ENA primary metagenome ERZ504517 (study PRJEB26092, sample SAMD00036298) | human gut metagenome | host: Homo sapiens | study: EMG produced TPA metagenomics assembly of... | reverse complement strand
GAACAAGCCCCAGAACGAGCACGCCTCCAACGTGGCGCGATGATCGCCCGTCCATCAGCCTCCAGCTTGGCATCCCCGCCTATATCTACGATGGGGTCACGGTGGACGAGCTGCTGCCCATAACAAGCTCACCGGCCTGCCCTCCATGCGCCGCAAGGGCATGGGCCACAACCTGAACACCCGCGCCGCGGCCCTGCGCTACGCCCGGGAGAACGGCAGGGACTACAAGGACATCACCGTCATCGTGGCCCACTTGGGCGGCGGCATCTCCGTCAACCTGCACCACAACGGGAAGATTGAGGACTTCATCAACGACGAGGAGGGTCCCTTCTCCCCTGAGCGGGCCGGCGGCCTGCCCATGTTCGACGTGATCAAGGAGTGCTTCAGCGGCCGGTACGACTACAAGGGCATGATGAAGCTGGTGAAGAACCAGGGCGGCCTGATGGCCCACCTGGGCACCACCGACAGCCGCGCGGTGGAGCAGATGATCCAGAGCGGCGACGCCCACGCCAAGCTGGTCTACGACGCCATGATCCTCAACATCGCCAAGAACATCGCCAAGTGCGCCCCCAACGTGTGCGGCAAGGTGGACGCCATCCTCCTCACCGGCGGCATCGCTTACTCCCAGTATGTCACCAGCGAGATTGAGAAGCGGGTCTCCTTCCTGGCCCCCGTGGTGGTCTACCCCGGCGAGGACGAGATGCGCTCCCTGGCCCTGGGCGGCCTGCGGGTGCTCCGCGGGCAGGAAACGGCCAAAATTTTTCATAAATCAGAGTCCGCTAACGGATAGAATGATTCGGACTGCTTCAATAGTGGAGCCGGATGCCGTACCATCGGTATCCGGCTCCATTTTTCTAAGAACGTCTCCTCCCATCTCTATCAGCCATCAGGCAGGGGACACCGCGAAAGATCCGCTGGTTTTCAGCTTCCTTTCAGCTTCGTTCTGTATTATGATCAGAAGGACACGTGGGACAAACGCAGGAGGGACAGCGTTGAAATTTTGATTATAGAGGACGAACAGCTGCTGGCCGACTCCATCGCCGAGGTGCTGCGGCGGAAGGGCTTTGAGGCTGAGGCCGTCTATGACGGGGAGACCGGGGCGGAATACGCGGAGCTGGGCGTCTACGACCTGCTGATTCTGGACGTGATGATGCCCGGCCTGGACGGCTACACCGTGGCCCGGCAGGTACGCGCCAGGCATCTGGGCACCCCCATTCTGATGCTCACCGCCCGCTCCGGCCTGGAGGACCGCATCACCGGTCTGAACGCGGGGGCCCGACTACTACCTCACCAAGCCTTTTGACACCCGGGAGCTGCTGGCCTGCGTCAACGCCCTGCTGCGCAGGCAGGGCGCCCAGGTCAATCAGCTCACCCTGGGCAATACATCTCTGGATCTGTCCACCGCCGCCCTCTCCTGCGGGGGCAGACAGCATCCGGCTCGTCCGCCAGGGAGTTCGACATCATGCGGCTGCTCCTCCAGGCGGGCGAGCGCAATTTGTCCAAGGCGGCCCTGCTGGAGCGGGTATGGGGGTACGACTCCGACGCGGTGGAAAAACCATGTGGAGGTCTACGTTTGCTTTCTGCGGAAAAAGCTCGCCAGCATCGGCTCCAACATCCGCATTGAGTCCATTCGCCGGCTGGGCTACCACCTGGAGGTGAGCGGCGATGATTAAGCGGCTGCGCCTGAAGTTCATTGTCATCAACATGGGCATCGCCACCATCCTGCTCAGCGCCATACTGGGCCTGGTGTTCTACTTCACCAGCGCCAATCTGGAGACCGAGAGCATCCGTATGATGGAGCGCATCGCCAGCCAGCCCTTTCAAATGGACGCTCCGGGCGAGCTGGGGGAGGACGTGCGCCTGCCCTTCTTCACGCTGCAGCTCGGCCCCCACGGCGAGCTGCTGGACGCCAGCGGCGGCTACTACGACCTGTCCGACGACGCCTTTCTGGGCGGCCTGGCCCAGGCTGCCGCGGCCTCCCCCCGCCGCCTGGGGGTGCTGGAGGAGTATAACCTGCGCTATTACCGCTCCGACGCACCCATGAGCCGCTTCCTGGTGTTCGCGGACATCTCCAGTGAGCGGGCCACGCTGGACGGACTGCGCAGAACCTGCCTCCTGATCGGCGGTCTGAGCTTCCTGGCCTTCCTATGGGTCAGTGTTTTGCTCTCCAAGTGGGCGGTGCGCCCGGTGGAGCGGGCCTGGCAGCAGCAGCGGCAGTTCGTCGCGGCCGCCTCCCACGAGCTGAAAACCCCGCTGACCGTCATCATGACGGATGCGGAGCTCCTACAGGACGGAGGCCAGGACGCGGCCAGCCAGGCCGGCTTTCTGTCCAACATCCTGACCATGTCCCGCCAGATGCGCGCCCTGATCGAGCAGATGCTGGAGCTGGCCCGCACGGACAGCGCCGAATCCCACCTTGTGCTCCGGCCGGTGGATCTGAGCGGTCTGACCGCCCGGAGCCTCCTGCCCTTTGAGCCGCTGTTCTTTGAGCAGGGCCTCACCCTGATCTCCCAGGTGGACGAGGGGATCACCGTCAGCGGCGATGAGGAAGCGCTGCGGCGGGTGCTGGAGATTCTGCTGGACAACGCCCAAAAGTACTCCAGCCCCGGCGGCGAGACCCAGGTAGCTCTCCACCGGAGGGGGCGGAATCACTGTGCGCTGACGGTGGCCAACCAGGGGGAACCGATCCCGCCGGAGGCCCGCCGCCAGATCTTCCAGCGCTTTTACCGCGCTGATCCGGCCCGGAGCCGGAATGGCAGCTTCGGCCTGGGGCTGTCCATTGCCGAGGGCATTGTGGCCCAGCACCACGGAACCATTGACGTAACGTGTGCCGGAGGCTTTAACCGCTTCCGGGTGGAGCTGCCCTGCCGGCAGGAGTAGCGGCGCCGGAGTAAGCGCGTCTGGAAATCAGAGAATGAAATCAGAGATACAGGAGGCATGTGTATGAAATTTGCATTTTTGATCCTGGGGGACTTTTGCCCGGAGACCGACCGGGCGGCCATACACGGCGGAGCGGCGCAGATGCGCGGCGTCTCCACCCTGGAGGACGCCTGTGCGGCCGCGCGGGAGCTGCTGGAGCAGGGCGTCGGCTGCATCGAGCTGTGCGGCGCCTTCGGCCCGGACGGCGCGCGGAGGGTCATCGAGGCCACCGAGAACCGGATTCCGGTGGGATATGTCACCCACCTGCCGGAGCAGGAGGCCGTCTACCGCGCCGCTTTCCCCAATGACTGACCGGAGCGGCGCTCCGAACGACCGCGCGAGGGTGCGGCCCTGCTGGGCCGCACCCCTTTTTGTCCTCCGGGGAACCGGGCTTTCAGCGTCGTTTCAGCATTCCTCTTTATAATGACCTCAGGTGCCATGCACTCAAATGGAATCGAGGAGGTCAACCATGATCACAGTGGAACACCTGACAAAGTGTTATGGAGATTTCCTGGCGGTGGACGATCTCTCCTTTGAAATCGAGGAGGGGCACGTCTACGGCTTCCTGGGGCCAAACGGCGCGGGAAAGTCCACCACCATGAACATCATAACCGGCTGCCTGTCCGCCACAAGCGGGCGTGTGCGCATCGACGGGCACGACATTTTCGAGGAGCCCGGCGCGGCCAAGCGGCTCATCGGCTACCTGCCGGAGCAGCCACCCCTCTATCTGAACGAGACCCCGGTGGAATACCTGCGGTTCGTGGGCGAGGCCAAGGGGCTGCGGGGCAAGGAGCTGGAGGCCCAGATCGGGGAGGTCATCGAGCAGACCCGCCTGGAGGGGGTTCGGGGCCGCTGCATCTCCGCGCTCTCCAAGGGCTACCGCCAGCGGGTAGGCATTGCCCAGGCGCTGCTGGGCAGCCCCAGAGTCATCATTCTGGATGAGCCCACGGTGGGGCTGGACCCCCTCCAGATCATTGAGATCCGGGAGCTCATCCGGCAGCTGGGCCAGACCCATACGGTTCTGTTCCAGCTCCCACATCCTGTCCGAGGTGCAGACCATCTGCGATCAGATCCTCATGATCGCCCACGGGAAGCTGGCGGCCTTCGGCGCGCCCGACGAGCTGGAGAGCCGCCTGCTCACCCCCAACGAGATCACCCTGACCGCCGAGGGGACGGAGGAGCAGGTGCGCGCCCTTCTGGACGGCATCGGCGCCATCACCGGCCGGTCCATCACGGCGGAGGAGGGCGGTCTCGTCACCGCGCGCCTCAAAACCGGACGGGAGGCAAGCCTCCACGACGTCTCCCGCGGCCTCTTCTTCGCCTTTGCCGGGCGGGGTTCCCTGCTGGAGATGGCGCTGAAGAAGGCCAATCTGGAGGATATCTTCATCGAGCTGACGGAACAGAGCGCGGAGGCCCCGGCCGCCGCGGAGGGAGAGGAGGGGCAGGCATGACCGCCGTATTGAAGCATGAGCTGAGAAGCTATTTTCACTCCCTGACCGCCTATGTGTTCGGCGCGTTCCTGCTGGCCTTCATCGGCATCGGCGCCATGCGCTACAACCTCCAGGCCGCGGTCAGCAACTTCGAGTATGTCCTCAGCTTCGCCAGCCTGGTCTTTGTGGTCATCGTGCCGGTGCTGACCATGCGTGTGCTGGCGGAGGAGCGCAGGCAGAAGACCGACCAGCTGCTCTACTCCCTGCCCATCACCACCGTGCAGATCATCGCCGGGAAATATCTGGCCCTGCTGGTGCTGTACCTGATCCCCCTGGCCATCATCGCGGTCTATCCGCTGATCTTCGCCCAGTTCGGCGACGTGTATCTGCTCACCTCCTACGGCTCCATCCTGGCCTTTTTCCTGCTGGGCGCGGCCCTGATCGCCGTGGGGGTCTTTCTCTCCTCGCTGACCGACAACCAGGGGCTGGCCGCCGGCCTGGGCATCGCGGTCATCCTGCTGAACTACTACAGCGTCAGCCTCTCCGAGTACGTCTCCTCCACCCCGGTGGGGGCGCTGGCCGCCCTGCTGGTGCTCATTCTGGCGGCGGGTGCCGTGGTGCGCTATCTGACCCGAAACAGCAACCTGGCCTACGGCGTCTGTCTGGTGCTGCTGGCCGCGGTGGCGGCCCTGTACTTCGTGGACAGCACCGCCTTCGAGGGCCTGCTGCCCACGGTGATGTCCGCCCTCTCCCTCTTTGAGCGGTTTTACACCTTTGTCAACGGCGTGTTCGATCTGACGGCCGTGTTCTACTACCTGACGGTGGCCGCCCTCTTCCTGTTCCTCTCGGTGCAGTCTTTGGAGAAAAGGAGGTACAACTGATGAAGAAGCGGCCGAATGCAACACCCTCCGGCCCGGCAGGACACAGCCGCCAGGCCTTTCAGGGCGGAACCTACTCTCTGATGCTGACGGCGGCGGTGCTGGCGCTGCTCATCGTCCTCAACCTTCTGGTGAGCGCCCTGCCCACCAACCTGACCCAGTATGACATCAGCGCCTCCAAGCTCTACTCCGTCACCAGCAACACCAAGGTGGTGGTCAACGCGCTGGAGCAGGACGTGACCATCTACTGGATCGTGCAGTCCGGCGAGGAGGACGCGGTGATTGAAAACCTCTTGGGCAAATACGAGAGCCTGTCCGACCACATTACCGTGGTCAAGAAAAACCCCGACGTCTACCCCACCTTCGCCGAGCAGTACACCGACGAGACGGTGAAAAACAACAGCCTGGTGGTGGAGTGCGGGGAGCGCAGCCGGTTTATCTCCTACGACGACATCTATCTGTCCGAGCCGGACATGTACACCTACTCCTACAACACCTCCTTTGACGGCGAGGGCGCCATCACCTCGGCCATTGACTATGTGGTCAACGCCGAACAGCCCCAGCTCTACCGGCTGGAGGGCCACGGCGAGAGCGAGCTGCCCTCCACCTTCCAGGATCAGCTGGAGAAGGCCAACATGGAGCTGCACGACCTCTCCCTGCTGACCGTGGACGCCATTCCCGAGGACGCCGCCTGCCTCCTCATCTACGCCCCCACCAGCGACATCTCCGAGGAGGAGCGGGATATGCTCGCCGACTATGTGACCGGCGGCGGCAAGCTGCTGGTCATGGCCGGCCCGGTGGATGGCACCTCCCTGGACAACCTCTACAGCCTCCTGTCCGAGTACGGTGTGACGGCCAACGAGGGGATTGTGATCGAGTCCGACCGAGAGCACTATGTCCTCCAGGCGCCCTTCGCCCTCCTGCCCGACCTGGACTCCAGCGCCATCACCGACTCCCTGATCGACGAGCGCTACTTCCCCATCCTGCCCCTCTCTCTGGGCCTCACCGTGGGGGAGGACACCAACGGCGCCACGGTCACCCCCCTGCTCACCACCTCGGACGCCTCCTACAGCAAGCTGGCCGGCTACGAGCTGGACACCTACGACAAGGAGGAGGGGGATCTGGACGGCCCCTTCACCCTGGCGGTCTCCGTGGAGGCCGGCAGCGGCCAGATGGTGTGGTTCTCCTCCTCCGCCTTCCTGGACGACAAGTATAACGCCCTTTCGTCGGGGGCCAACGTGAACCTGGGGATGAACGCCCTGTCCTCCCTGGTGGGGGAGAGCGAGGCCATGGCCATCCGCAGCAAGTCCCTGAACTACAACTACCTGACCATCAGCGCGTCCACCTCCTCCCTGCTGAAGGTGCTCATGATCGGCATCGTACCCCTGGCCTACCTGGGCGTCGGCATCGCCGTGGTCGTAAAGAGAAGGAGGATGCAGAATGAAGCGGTATAAGCGGCTCTATGTGGTGCTGGCGGTGCTTCTGGCGGCCTGTATCGCCACCTTTGCCCTCAGCCGGTACAAGGCCCAAAAGGAGCAGATCCAGACCAGCGGGGAGACCATCCTCTCCATCTCCGCCGACGAGGTGGAGAGCCTCTCCTGGGACTACGACGGGCAGACCCTGTCCTTCCACCGGGACGGAGCCTGGAGCTACGACGACGACGCGGCCTTCCCGGTGGACGCCGAGCAGATGAACCTACTTCTGGAACCCTTCGCGGCCTTCGGCGCCGCCTTTATCATCGAAGATGTGGACGATCTGGGGCAGTACGGCCTGGATAACCCGGTGTGCACCATCCGCATCACCGCCGGCGGGGAGACTCATACAATCCAACTGGGGGACTACAGCAAGATGGACGCCCAGCGGTATGTCTCCATTGGGGACGGAAACGTGTACCTGGCGGCCCACGACCCCCTGGACGAGTTTGACGTGACCCTGGACGAGCTGATCGACCAGGACGACATCCCCGCCTTCGGCCAGGTGTCGGAGCTGCGCTTCTCCGGCGCGGAGAACTACGCCGTCTCCTACCAGGAGGACGGCGGCAACACCTACCGGGAGGACGATGTGTACTTCACCGAGCGGGACGGGGCGCAGGTCCCGCTGGATCCCGACCGGGTGGAGGACTATCTCCAGGCCATCCAGTCCCTGTCGCTGACGGACTGCGTGACCTACAGCGCCAACGACGACGATCTCCAGTCCTGCGGCCTGGACAGCCCCGAGCTGACCATCGAGGTCGCCTACGACGGAGAGGACGGGGCCTCCGGCACCTTTACGCTGAACGTCAGCCGCGATCCGGATGAGCGGGCGGCGGAGGCCCCCGCCGACGGGGAGAGCGAGGAGGAGGTCACCGCCTACGCCCGGGTGGGCCAGTCCAAGCTGCTCTATCAGATTACCGGCGCGGAGTACGAGGCGCTGATGGCCGCCTCCTATGACGCTCTCCGGCACCAGGAGGTACTGCCCGCCGCGCTGGAGGATATCAGCCAGGTGGACGTGACCCTGGAGGGCGAGACCTGCACCCTCACCGCGGCGGACGGCGCGGACGGGCCGGCCTTCGCCTATCAGGGCGAGACGCTGGAGAACACCGATTTCAGAGCGCCCTCCAGGCCCTGACCGCCGTGTCCTTCACCGATGAGGCCCCACGGGCAAGGAGGAGATCACCCTGACCCTCCATCTGGAGGGGGAGGGCTCCCCCTCCGTCCAGATCGCCCTCTACCGCTTTGACGGGGAGAACTGCCTAGCCACGTTGGATGGCAAACCGCTGTGTCTGGTGGATCGGAGCGCGGCGGTGGCGCTCATTGAGGCGGTTCACGCCATTGTGCTCAACTGAACGCCATACGGAAAAGAGGCCCCGGAATCACTTGGGATTCCGGGGCCTCTCAGCTTCTTGTCAAATTCTTGTCAAACGAATTGTCTGCTCCGGCGCGGACGGTCCGGGCCGGTGGGCTGTCCCCGCAGCTTACGCTCCGGTCCCGCCCGCCACGGCCAGCGCCGCGGCCTTGATGGTGGCCACCGCCGCGGCAATGCCCATATGACTGCTGACGCACAGGTCATATTCCCGGCTCTGGCCCCATTTCCCGGTGGCCAAAGTAGTTGTAGTAGGAGGCGCGGGCCCTGTCCTGGCGGCAGCACATAGGCCTCCAGGTTGGGCTCCTGGACGCCGTACGTCCTCTCGGGCCCGGCGCACCCGCTCGTCCAGCGGAGCGTGCACAAGACGCTCAGCCGCCTGGGGTCGTCCCGCAGAATGTAGTCGGCGCACCGGCCCACGATGACGCAGGACTCCCTGGACGCGGCCTCCTTGATGACCTTGGCCTGGGCAATGAACACCTGGTCGGGCACCGACGGAGTCTGTACCGCGGTGTAGAGGTCGTACAGGAAGCTGTTGGTGGGACGTTGATGCTCGGAATCCCGGATGAAATTCTCCGAGAATCCGGTCTTCCTGGCCACCGCCGTGATGAGCTCCTTGTCGTAGAAGGTGATACCCAGCTCCTCCGACAGCTGCTTGGCGATGAGCCGCCCGCCGGAACCGTACTCCCGGCCGATGGTGATGACAACGTGCTTCATAAGGACACCTCCTATCCTGATTTTATTATAATACAAACCCGCCGGTTCGTCAAAGCGGATTTTCTCAACCCCAGCCGAATGTCCCGCCGGCAGAGTACTTGGAGGGCAGTACGGTGTCGATGGCGATTTTGTCCACGTCCCCGTTCTCCCACAGGCGGAGCAGATCGTCAGCCTCGGCGTACACCAGCGCGCCGGTCACCTCCACGCCGTTGGCCTCCACATAGGCGGCGGCCTCCGCGAAATAGCTCTGATAGTAGTCCGCCCAGACCTCGCCCCCCAGCAGGGCCTCTATTGCCTGAGGCCGGTCGTTCACATAGGCCAACAGGCTGCGGAACCGCTGTTCATAGGCCACGCCCACGGCCCGCTCCAGACTGGCCTGGGCCCAGTTAAACATGGGATAGTCCTCCCAGTCGGGACTGAAGCCGCTGCCCCGCGCATCCAGCATGGGGAATCCCAGCATGCTCTCCTCCCCCGTACGGACGCCCGCCCACAGAAAGCGGATACCGCTGTACTCCTGCTGCTCCTCCAGCCAGTACAGCTTTACGGGGTTCAGATGCTCCGGAAAATGCACCCACGCCGCCACATAGGAGGTGCCGGGCAGCTCGCGCAGGTAGTCCTGGGTGTGGCGGCTGAATTCCAGTTTATCACTGACGCGCCCGCTCTCCGCCGACTCCATAATCTCCAGAATACTCCGCCCCGGACTGGAGTGCCCCCAGAATCCGTCTGCATGGGGGCCCAGCTCGCCGCTCCGCTGGCTCGTCTCCCCGGTGAGCCACGCCTCCGTCTCCACCGTGAGGGTGTAGCGCCCGAACCCCTCCGGCTGCGCCGAGGCGGCTGTCACCGTCGCCCCCGGGGCGAGCAGGCTGTAAAGGGCAGTAAGATCCACCGCCACGTCCTGACTCTCCACGCGCAGATGGCGCTCCACCTCCTCCGGCGGCAGGTCTCCGATTCTGATCACCTCCACGCCGTTCTCCTTTACAAGAGAGGCCGGCGCGCGATCTTCCATTCCGCCCACCGTGTAGGCGTTTGGCTGATAGTACAGGGAGGACACCAGGGGGCTGACCACAAAGCGCACCCCCAGCAGGGCGGCCAGCACGATGCAGGCCGCCCACACCGCCGTCCGCCGCAGGCGGCGGTTTACCTTCTTCTGAATATGCCGTACCTCTCCGGCGGGGGCCTGCGTCTCCGCCGCCCCCAGCGCGTCCTCCACCTGCTCGGCCAGGTAGTCGGCAATGGCCTCGCTCTTCTCCAGCTCGGCCTCCACCAGGGCCCGCTCCTCCTCGCTGGTCTGCCCGGCCCGGTATTTGTCCAGCAGTTCCCGAAATGTCATATCTGTCCCTCCAATCTGCTCTTCAGCTTCTTCCGCGCCCGGCACAGCAGGGTGCGGGCCGCTCCGGGGGTGAGTCCCATGGCCTCCCCCGCCTCCTTCAGGGAGAGCCCCTCCGTAGTAGTGGAGGGTGACGATCTCCCGATCCACCGGGGAGAGGGCCTGCACCGCCCGGTAGACGGCCCGGCACCGCTCCTCCTGGAGCAGCTCCTCCAGCACGTCTCCCTCCGCCGCCAGCTCCGGGCCGGGCGGCTCCAGGGCCAGGCGGCGGCTGCGCCGCACCTGATCCAGCCACAGGTTGCGGCACACCTTATACAGCCAACTCCGCCACCCGGCGTCCGCCCCGCCCAGTGCCAGCAGGGCGCGGCAAAAGGCCTCCGCGGTCAGATCCTGGGCCTGGGCCTCGTTCTGGCACAGGGAATAGGCGTAGAGATACAGCTCTCCGGCATAGCGCCGGTACAGCTCCTCCAGCGTGCGCGGCTCCACTCCGCTCCCCCCTTTCTGTCTATTCA
>ENA-OQAB01001587-OQAB01001587.1-human-gut-metagenome-genome-assembly--contig:-NODE-1587-length-10651-cov-1.863835_pt1 | contig 10651 bp, 9 predicted proteins | sample MGYA00242490_ERZ504517 | MGnify/ENA primary metagenome ERZ504517 (study PRJEB26092, sample SAMD00036298) | human gut metagenome | host: Homo sapiens | study: EMG produced TPA metagenomics assembly of... | reverse complement strand
CATCTTTATATTTGCGCTGCTCCCGGTAACAAGTCCAGGCATAGCCGGCGTATCTTCACCCGCCTGCTTTATACCGTCCGGAATCAGCGTATAGATAGCACTTACCGGATCGTTTTCTTTGACATAAGGAGCCAGAATTACTTTCGGATCACGTTCTTTCCATCTGTCACGATAGGAAGTATACGTCAATGTCGATTCCCAATGTAACGGTCCTTCCAGGTTCACTGTATTCAGCGTCAGTTCAAAACCGGTACTTTTTGTTTTCCAATGTTGGACCATATACCGGTAGTGACAGCTGTATGCGGCAGCGAACGCCAGCTCAGCAGGTCTTTTACCTCTTTAAAGAAAACATCTACGCTACCATTGATACGATTCCGGAAGAAACCGAAATCCAGTCCGAAGTTAACTTCTGTAGTCGTTTCCCACTTTAAATCAGGATTACCGAACTTTCCCAGATTTACTCCTCTCTTTTCTGTATCTCCCAGATAATAATTTCTGCCGTCAAAGGCAAAGTACTCGGAAGCAGCATCGTTAGGCAGATTTTCATTACCCACCTGTCCCATGCTGACACGTAACTTGGCATCGGAGAGCCAGTTGACATCTTTCAGAAAATCTTCCTGATTCATTCTCCACGCAAATGCTCCCGAAGGAAAGAAAGCATAACGGTTGTTCTTTCCAAAACGGTCGCTACCATCGATACGGGCAGTAAAAGTAAACAGATACTTGTCTTTGAAAGAGTATTGGGCAACGACCAAAATAGAAGCCAACACGTGTTTATTTTTAAAGTAACTGACCACCGGACGCGTTTCACCTGCCTGTAGTTTATAATACATCAACGCATCAGACATAAATCCCATAGCACGTGCATACGCTCCGTCATCATTCTGCACCTGATACGAATATCCCAGTAATGCAAGAAGTTTATGTCTCTCCTTGAAAGTCTTCTGAAAATTGAAAACCATATCTGCCACATAGTCTTCACGGTTGGCGGAATTGATATTCGCATCTCCATTCACACTACTTCCATATTTCGTAGTCATCGGATAGTAGCTATGGCGGGACCCGTCGCGGATATCCGCACCGGCAGACAGTTTCAACCAGAACACATCTTTTATAAAATAGAAATTAGTGAATGCTGTTGCCAGAAAACGCTTGGTCTTTGTCTCATCCTCAATGTCGAGATAAGACAAAGGATGATTGAGCAATGCCTGCTTAGAATCTTCCATCCATTTGCCGGTCGTCGGGTCTCGTTCCGCCTTCACTGTCGGACTATAACTTAACGCCGATTCAATAATACCTGCCGTACTGTCATATCCTCCCCCCAGTGTCGCATTCTGATCGACTACATAAGAGGCTGTGGCAGAAATACCATAATCCCACCATTTCGTTATTTTATGGTCCAGATTATAACGGAAGCTATAGCGTTTATAACCGGATGTTTTCACCACTCCTTTCTGATCGAAGTAGTTCAGCGAAATCAATGATCTCATCTTTTCATTACCATAAGTCACTGTGAGGTTATGTTGCTGGATAAGACCTGTACGGGTAATCATATCATACCAGTTGGTCCCTTTTCCGGCTTTTGCTATTTCTTCATCCGTGTACATAGGCACATAAGGGCTGACAGCACCCGGATCTGTATTCCCATAAGGATATACCAGATTCTGCATTAAATACTGTTCTTTATAGTAACTGTTCTGAGTAGTCATTAACTCTCCGGCCGTCAATAATTCCGGTCGTTTATTTATAGTCTGAAACGACATATTCATGTTATACTCTACTTTCGTATCCTGAGTACCTCTTTTTGTCGTAATCAGAACAACTCCATTAGCACCCCGCGCACCATAAATGGCAGTTGCCGAAGCGTCCTTCAAAATCTCTATGGATTCGATATCGTTAGGGTTAATACTGCTCAAAGGGCTGTTGCTTCCTGCCGTCCACTGATTACCGCTTCCCGGATTGACACCGGCATTCACTATGGGGAAACCATCGACCACATACAGCGGATCATTCCCCGCACCGGTAGAAGCCGCACCCCGAATCAGAACTTCAATACCACCACCGGGCTGTGCACTCCCCTGTTTTACAGTAAGTCCTGCCGCACGTCCCATCAACATTTCAGAGAAGTTCGGTGAAGCTGCTTTATTGAGTTTCTCAGACTTTACAGAAACAATCGAAGCATTCAAGTCACTTTTCTTCATTGTACCGTATCCCACTACCACAACTTCATCCAGCAATTCTTGCTTTTCATACAAAACGATGGATAAATCTGTCTGATTTCCAACTTTCACTTCCAGAGGCTGATAGCCGATGTAAGACAGTTCCAATACCGCTCCCGGTGATACTTCCAACGTAAACTTCGCATTTATATCCGATACCGTTCCGTTAGTTGTCCCTTTCTCCTTGATGGTAACACCGATAATAGGCTCGCCGTTAACATCATTCACCACACCTGTGATCTTACGTTTTTTACCATCCTTTGAAGTATTCTGCCTGGCTTGTCCTTTCTGAACAATTACATTCTTCCCTTTCACTTCATAGACAACGTCTTGTCCGTACAATATCTGATCGATAGCCTCATTCAGCTCTTTCGCCTTTACAGTTATAATCTTCTTTGTATCCAGATCTCCGACTTTATAAACGAAAGAATATCCGCTTTTATTCTTCAACTGGGTCATTGCTTCTTTCACTGAAACGTTATCCATTTTCAATGAAACAGCCTGGGCTAGTATTGCTATGTTAAGGCAAAACAGAGCCATGACCATTAATATGGCCTTCTTCCTGTAATTCATAAAATAAACAAATTATTAATTAAAACTTGAATAACTCGTTTTAAAAGAGATGTATTTTGCTAACTTTGCACATTCTCTTTTGAAAACATATTCACACTAGATGATTGTTGAAAGAAGAGATTCAAGGAGCCGGGAGATGTCCGAAATCTTCCGGTTTTTTATTTGTCTCTCCTTATTTGTCAGCTAAAGATTATTCTGTATTTTTCTCTTTATTCATACTTTTCATTTTTTTAAGGTTAAACAATCATAGCATTATAATCTCTGGTAACCGGTTAGTAGATTAGTTATATTGCGTTCTTCAATCTTATATTGTATTTTCTCCGTAGAAGCCAGTGCTTCCAGTACTTCCTGGATATTTTGTTCACGACGAACGAAGTTGCCATAGAAGCGGAATGTTTTTAAGGAATCATTGGCTATGTGAATTCTTCACATTATAGCTGCGTTCCAGTTCTTTGGCGATATCCGGCAAGAGTTCTTCATCAAAAAACAAGTAACCGTCCGTCCACTGAGACGCATTGGATGCGGTAACCGACTCTACAGTCAAAAGCCCGTTCGCCTTATTTAATACGGCCCTTTCATCAGGTGAAAGGACAGCTTCTTTTTCTTCTCTCAACAAGTTGTTCAATCCGACCTTACCTTCCAGCAAAGAAACGACCACTTCATGATCTTCCGGATAGTCACGGAAATTGAATTTTGTTCCCAACACCTGTAATTGCAGATCTTTAGTCTTTACGAAAAAGGGAATCTTCTCATTCCGCTTTACCTCAAAATATCCTTCCCCTTCCAGTTCTACTTTTCGGTTATCGACACCAAACCCCTGCGAGTATGTCATGCGTGAACCGGCATTAAGCCAGACTAATGTGCCATCCGGCAAATAAAGTTTTGTTTTTGATCCTAAAGGGGCTTCTACCGAAATATCTGCAAAAGTATCTTTCACATTCACCTCTCCCTGCCAATAAGAAATACATCCCACCGCTATTATGATTGCAACAACCGCAGCATAACGCCACAACGCTGACAGGCTAAAACCTCGACGGGAAGTGCTCTGAATTTCCTTCTGACTTTCGACACGGTTTCTAAAATTCTCAAACGCTTTATCCTTATCATAGACAGATGCGGCCTCACGACTTACAGCTGAAAACCAGATCTCCCGCTGACGGATAAATATTGCTGATTTTCAGCCGATGCGGCAATCCATGTTTTTAGTTCATCTAAAGCGTTCTTATCCAGACCTTCAGTCAGATAGTTGGCAATCAGTTCATCAATATGTTTATTTTCTTCTTCCATATTTATGCTTTCTATAAAGGAGACAGTTGATTTTTAATTAAGGGTAGTCAGAAAATGATTTTTTTCGCTTTACCTGGAAAAAAAATAGTAATAGAGAAATCAGGTACTTACTCAAATGAGCGTGTAAAGAAGCTAAAGCATTCTTTATATGATACTTAACTGTATTAATAGATATTCCCAGTTCACCGGAAATTTCTTCGTATGATTTTCCTTCAAAGCGACTTTTAGCAAAAAGCCCGACGGCATTCGTCCGGCAATTTATCGATAGCCTTATATATTTCGTTTTCAAGTTCACGTTCCAGTAAAATACCTAACGGATGCGAATCGGACAGTATGATTTTATCATCCGTTATCTCATCGGGCATAAGAGCAGAAAATGCTATTTCTCTCTTTTCACGTTCCGAATTAAGATAGTTAATGCAACGATTACGGACAGCTCTCAGCAGGTAACTACGGATAGAGACTGAAATATCCAAAGTCTCACGTATCTCCCATAAATGAAAGATAGTATCTCCTACAATGGTTTCGGAAAGGAACTGATCTTTTAGATAACCATTGGCAACATAACAGAGCAGGGCATAGTGATGATCATATATGTAACGATAAGCATTTTCATTGCCTATCTTCAGTTGTTCCACTATTAAAGTTTCAGTATTCTCCATGAATGTACCAGTCAGATTAATAGCACAAATTTAGAGAATTATTCGAATTTAAAGCATATAAAGCCAAAAATCCCTCCAAAGAAAAAAACTTTGGAGGGATCTTCTTTATACTACTCTGTATACAGTCTATTTCATCTTATATACGAGTGTACCACCTTTCAGAATATCTTCATGAGAAATCGTATTCTTTGTATAAGGTTCGCCATTCAGCGTGATACTATCCACATATTTATGTTCCTTCGATAAGTTTTCAGCGATCACAGTAAAGGTCTTTCCATCAGCCAGATGTAGCACAATCTTCGGTAACTGAGGAGCTCCGAATACATAATCACCGCTTACCGGATCTACCGGATAGAAACCCATTGCACTGAACATATACCATGCGGACATCTGACCACAGTCATCATTACCACAAAGTCCGTCAGGCTTGTTCTTATATTGAGTATCAAAGATTTCACGGATTAGTTCCTGTGTACGTTCCGGACGCCCTGCCAAAGCATATAAATAAGTAACATGATGACTGGGCTCATTACCATGTGCATACTGTCCGATCAAACCTGTCACATCAGCCTGGGTTGTTTCCAGTTTCACTGTAAACAGGGAATCCAGCTTGTTCAGGAAAGGTTCTTCTCCACCAAAGAGAGCAATCAAACCGGGAACATCGTGTTGCACATGCCAGGTATATTGCCATGCATTTCCTTCCGTATAGTCACCGCCTGTACTTTCCGCATGTCCTACATCACTAGGATTAAACGGAGATTTCCAGGTTCCGTCAGCTTTACGCGGACGCATAAAATTCGTCTGTGAATCGAATAAGTTCTTATAATAATCTGCACGTTTCGCAAAGTAAGCAGCATCTTCTTCTTTTCCCATACGACGGGCCATGTCAGCTGCCGCATAATCGTCATATACCGATTCCAGAGTTGAAGAGACGGATTCCGCTTTTGTCAGATCTGTCGGGAAATATCCGTATTTCGTATACACTTCCCAGTCGGACTTCAACGGATGAGATACAGTCTGTGTCTTCTTCACCATATTGAAAGCACGTTCCGCATCAAAACCACGGAAACCTTTTCGGTAGGCTTCAGCAATAACAGATACACCATGATTGCCGATCATACAGAAGTTTTCTTTTCCCCACAATGCCCAAATAGGCAGGAAGCCTTGTACTTCACCTTGTTCTATCAATGAATTAACAAAACCATCCACACGTTCGGGAACCATTAATGTATAGAATGGATGAGCGGCACGATAAGTATCCCATAAAGAGAAGGTTGAATAGAATGTTCCTGTTCCGGCCTTCACAATCGAATCGGCAGCATTACGATACATACCGTCTACGTCTGAAATCTGGTTAGGCTGAATCAGTGCGTGATAAAAACAAGTATAGAAATTCGTCTTTTCATCATCCGTACCCTCTACGTCCATGCGACTCAGATAGCTGTTCCATTCGTCATGGGCAGCCAGCTTCACACCGTCAAAGTTCCAGTCTGGTATTTCAGCCTGCAAGTTCTTCTTTGCTCCCTCTACGCTGGTAGTCGAAAGGGCCACCTTCATCATCAGTTCATCTCCCGGCTTCAAGTCGAAAGTAGCAATGATTCGCTTTCCTTTCTCAGTTTCTCCCATCGGAAGGTAAAGCGAATCTATTACCGGACGATTAAACTTCATCACAAAGAAGTAGTCCTGATCAACCCAGACCGTGTTATTCACGTGTCCGGTCAGCGTCTGAGCATCTTCCCAGTTCACCTCGCAACTATTCACTTGTGAATGATATTGTTCTTCTCTCCAGGCAGGTCCGTGCTGCAAGTCAATCAGCAGAGAAGCTGAATCCGCTTTATGATATGTATAACGATGAAGAGCTGCATGGATAGAAGCAGTCAGTTCCGCCTTTACCTGCGGATCGGATAATTCGACTGTATAATATCCCGGAGTAGCAGCTTCCTTGTCTTTCGGGAAATGGCTGCGGTAAGCATCCCATGCACGGGCACGGGTACCGGTAACTGGCATCACCAGAATATCCCCCAAATCCATACATCCGGTTCCGTTCAGATGAGTCTGAGTGAAGCCCCAGATCAGAGAGTCCTGATAAGTATATTCCGAACAATATCTCCAACCTACTGCACCCGTCACCGGACTGGTCTGTATCATTCCGAAAGGATAGCAAGCTCCGGGGAATGTATGCCCATTGTCAGCAGCACCAATAAAGGTATTCACATACTGAGTGTAATCTTTCGTTTCCGCTTGCTCCGTCGGAGAACAGGAAGTGTACATAAACAGTCCCGCCAAAGCAACGGCCATCACAGGGGATTTTCTTTTCATGATAATCATAATGTTAAGTTAATGCTACAAATTTAGAGAATAATTCTCAATGCTACACTAAAATACAATAGAAAAATGGTCCCCAAGTCCGATCATTCAAAATTTATATCTACCCTGTTCCGGGCAGCATTCTAAAAGCAAATAAACCTGATTCATTGTGACAAAACAAAAATTCGTACGACTTATTGAATAAATATCAACTCAATTATTTATCTTTGTTAGCTTTAAAACAAGCTGACTCAAAAAAACAATAGTATAATGAAAGATTTCTTGAAATTTACGCTCGCCACTGTGACCGGTATCATCCTGTCAAGCATTGTATTATTTATTATCGGCATGGTAACATTGTTCGGCATTGTATCAACCGCGGATACAGAAACAATAGTGAAAAAGAATTCTGTGATGATGCTCGACCTGAACGGTGTATTAGTCGAACGCACTCAGGAGAGTCCGTTAGGTATCTTATCACAGTTGTTCAGCGACGACTCCAATACATACGGGCTGGACGATATTCTTTCTTCCATCAAAAAAGCAAAAGAAAATGAAAATATCAAAGGAATTTATCTGCAGGCAAGTATGCTCGGAACTTCGTATGCATCTTTGCAGGAAATCCGTAACGCATTGCTCGACTTTAAAGAAAGCGGAAAGTTCATCATAGCCTACGGAGATAGCTATACACAAGGACTTTATTATCTTTCCAGTGTAGCGGACAAGGTATTGCTCAATCCGAAAGGAATGATTGAGTGGAAAGGCATCGCTTCCGCTCCTCTGTTTTATAAAGACTTACTGCAAAAGATCGGGGTAGAAATGCAGATATTTAAAGTAGGTACTTATAAATCCGCCGTAGAACCGTTTATTTCTACAGAAATGAGTCCTGCCAATCGTGAACAGGTGACAGCTTTTATCAACTCGATCTGGGGACAGGTTACCGAAGGGGTATCTGCTTCCCGCAGCCTCCCCGTAGATTCACTGAATGCTTTAGCTGACCGTATGCTGATGTTTTATCCGGCAGAGGAAAGTGTGCAATGTGGCTTGGCGGACACATTGATTTACCGCAATGATGTTCGCAATTATCTTAAACAGTGGGTGGACTTGAAAGAAGATGACCGCCTTCCGGTGCTAGGGTTGAGTGATATGATCAATGTGAAAAAAAACATGCCGAAAGATAAAAGCGGTAACATCGTAGCGGTCTATTATGCCTCCGGAGAAATCACAGATTACAGCGGTTCTTCAACTTCTGAAGAGGGAATTGTAGGCACAAAAGTTATTCGTGACTTGCGTAAGCTAAAAGATGACGAGGATGTAAAAGCTGTCGTTCTCCGTGTTAATTCACCGGGTGGAAGTGCTTTTGCATCCGAACAAATCTGGCATGCCGTGAAAGAACTGAAAACAGAGAAACCAGTAATTGTTTCTATGGGTGATTATGCCGCATCAGGTGGTTATTATATCTCTTGTGTAGCCGATACAATCGTTGCAGAGCCGACTACATTGACGGGATCCATCGGAATTTTCGGTATGGTACCGAATGTTAAGGAATTATCAGAAAAGATCGGTTTGACCTACGATGTGGTAAAAACAAATAAATTTTCAGATTTTGGAAATATCATGCGTCCTTTCAATCAGGATGAGAAGACACTGATGCAGATGATGATTACCCAAGGTTATGATACATTCGTCAATCGCTGCGCTGAGGGGCGCCATATGAGCAAAGAGGCCATTGAGAAAATAGCTGAGGTCGTGTATGGACAGGAGAAGCTGCTAAAGAACTTGGACTGGTAGACGTACTCGGAGGTATTGATACAGCTTTGGAGATTGCTGTCAGGAAAGCAGGAATCGAAGGATATACAGTGTTTTTTATCCGGCAAAACAAGACCTCCTTTCTTCACTGCTCAATACGAAACCCACTAATTATGTGGAATCACAAATATTGAAAAGCAAGTTAGGAGAGTATTATCAACAATTCGGTATGCTGAAAAATTTAAAAGAGCGTTCCATGATTCAGGCACGCATTCCGTTTGAACTAAATATCAAGTAAACTGTACTGCATGGACGAACACTTTATCAAGATACATAAGTGGCTTTACCCTGTCTCATGGATTTACGGGGCAGTGGTAACAGTAAGAAACAAACTCTTTGACTGGGGATTCCTCCGGTCAAAGAGTTTTGGTGTTCCTGTCATCTGCATCGGCAACCTGTCTGTAGGCGGCACGGGAAAGACGCCGCACACCGAATATCTGATAAAGCTGCTTCGTGATAACTATCATGTGGCAGTATTAAGCCGGGGATATAAAGGCATAGCCGAGGATATGTGCTTGCCACTCCCCCAAAGTACTGCACGCAGCATCGGTGACGAGCCTTACCAGATGCATACCAAGTTCCCGTCTGTCACACTAGCTGTCGATGAGAACCGCTGCCATGGCATAGAACAATTACTATCCATCAAAGAACCGTCCATTGAAGTTGTATTGCTGGATGATGCTTTCCAGCACCGTTACGTCAAGCCGGGACTAAGCATCCTGCTGACGGATTATCACCGCCTCTTCTGCGACGATACTTTACTTCCGGCAGGTCGTCTGCGCGAGTCTGTCAACGGTAAAAACCGGGCACAAATCGTCATTGTCACAAAGTGTCCGCAGGATATTAAGCCGATTGACTATAATATTATCACAAAACGACTGAACCTTTATCCTTATCAACAGTTATACTTCTCATCGTTTCGTTATGGAAATCTGCAACCGGTATTTCCATCAGCAAATTCAGAGATTGATTCTACAGTGAATGAGTTACCGCTGAGTGCTTTAACGAATACGGATATTTTGCTGGTAACGGGCATTGCATCACCTGCGCCTATTCTCGAAGAGTTGAAAATGTATACCGATCAGATTGATTCGCTTTCATTCGACGACCATCATCATTTCAGTCATCGGGACATACAACAGATCAAGGAACGATTCGGAAAACTGAAAGGTGAACATAAACTGATTGTCACCACCGAGAAAGATGCAACCCGCCTGATTCATCATCCGGCATTGAGCGAGGAACTGAAACCGTTTATTTACGCCTTGCCGATTGAGATTGAGATATTACAAAATCAACAAGATAAATTTAACCAACATATTATTGACTATGTTAGAGAAAATACAAGAAACCGCAGCTTATCTGAAAGGTAAGATGCATACCAGTCCGGAAACTGCTATTATACTAGGCACCGGGCTTGGCAGTTTGGCAAACGAAATCACCGAGAAGTATGAAATAAAGTATTCGGATATCCCCAACTTCCCGGTATCTACCGTCGAAGGTCATAGCGGTAAGCTGATTTTCGGCAAACTAGGCAATAAGGATATCATGGCTATGCAGGGACGCTTCCACTATTACGAGGGTTATTCGATGAAAGAAGTAACTTTCCCTGTACGTGTCATGCGTGAATTAGGTATCAAAACCTTGTTTGTATCCAATGCAGTGGCGGTACAAGTGCAGATTTCGAAATCGGTGACCTGATGATTATCACTGACCATATCAACTATTTCCCCGAACACCCGCTTCGCGGAAAAATTATCCCTTACGGACCTCGCTTCCCGGACATGAGCGAAG
>ENA-OQAB01001586-OQAB01001586.1-human-gut-metagenome-genome-assembly--contig:-NODE-1586-length-10658-cov-1.718640_pt1 | contig 10658 bp, 11 predicted proteins | sample MGYA00242490_ERZ504517 | MGnify/ENA primary metagenome ERZ504517 (study PRJEB26092, sample SAMD00036298) | human gut metagenome | host: Homo sapiens | study: EMG produced TPA metagenomics assembly of... | reverse complement strand
TTTAATTTCCCCTAAACGGATGCAAATAGAGAAACATGTTCTAAAGATAGATTCAAAGAAATACCCTCTTTATTTACCCCAAAACGGGGATAATTGTGTCTAATTTACATAAACGAAAAAAGCTGATACAAACTGTATCAGCTCAACACCATTCAATTTTTCTTAACTTGAAATTTTCGTCGGGGTAGCGGGATTCGAACCCACGACCCCCTGCTCCCAAAGCAGGTGCGCTAACCGGACTGTGCTACACCCCGAAAACTTTTAACCGAACTCCCTTTTCCTTTGTAGTCGGGGTAGCGGGATTCGAACCCACGACCCCCTGCTCCCAAAAGCAGGTGCGCTAACCGGACTGCGCTACACCCCGCTACTTTTAAAGGGTTGTTCTTTTCAAAAGCGGTGCAAAGATAGGGAGTATTTTTTAATTATCAATAACTAAATGAATGTTTTTTATTGATTAAATTACAATCGACTGAAATTCATCTGTTTGCAAGTCAACTTTTTTTCTTGGCAGAAATAAGAAGCATCATTGGACGCCGAAGTTCGTCTTGCATTTCCGGAATAGTATCCAGCATCATTTCACTCGGTTGGGGCTCTATCAATTCACAAATTTCAAATCCGGTCTGAAGAAGACTATTAATATATGTAGTTAAAGTCTTATGATACTTCACGACTTCTTCTCCTAAAAAAAATAGCAGTACGTTTGCCTTCACTGAAGTAGCGGTCTACAGGCCAGTGAGCACGTTTTTCCATCTTGGTCGTAATACCAATCCTGATTACCATAGGCTGTGAATATCGGATGCTCTACTGAAAAAACAAAAGAACCTCCTGCTGTGAGGCAGCTGTTGACTTTACGGCATATATTAATAAAAGATTCCAGATAATGAAAGGTCAAGGAACTGATTACGATATCATAAGTATCCGGTTGAAAGTCGAAATCCTCGATTGCCATACATTTATATTCGATGAGTGGTGAAGAATTTCTTTTTGAGCTTCTTCCAGCATCTTCCCGGAAATATCAATTCCTGTAACACACTTTGCTCCATGTTCGATGGCATAGATACAGTGCCAGCCAAATCCGCAGCCTAAGTCCAGTACTCTCTTGTCTGTAAAGTCCGGTAGCATTTTCTGTAATATATGCCATTCTCCGGCACCTTGTAATCCCTCTACAGAGCGTGACATTTGAGCATATTGGCTGAAGAAGCGGTCGTCGTCATATTTATTTTCTTTCATAACTTCAATGAGGTTCATATTAGATGGGCAAATATATGCATTTATGCGATTATTGGGACGAATTAACTGAAAATAAAATCAGATAGGATGAACCATCTTTTGCTGTTTTCTGTTTTCAAAGTAGAAAACTAAAAATAAAAAAGCCATATGAAAACGGAAAAACAAAAAGAAACGAATGAAAAGGAAGTTCATTTGTTAGAACAAAAAGGATATGAAAGAATGGTCAATGAGATTGTTCCGGTACAACAAGCGGAAACTTACCGTAAACCGACCCAGAAAGCGGTAAAAAGATGCTGTAAAGGAGTTGAATCCTGATACAAATAGTTTGGGTAGCAGAGGATGATTGAGTCCTCTGCTATTTTAAGTAGACGATCAGCAGGCTTAATGAATATTCGGGCTATACCGGACTCAGATTAGTCTATTCGTTTAGTGAAAAAACGATCATTCTGAAAAAAAGAATATTTAAACAGGCAGGAAGGGCTATAATTACATCTGTCATAAGCTAAGAATCAATAAACGCCTGCATTTTTAAATAGGGAAGTACATAATTTCATTAATTGTCTGATATACTGATCGACTTGAACTGCTCTTTCCCTTGTTGTTGATCATTAAGCTGGATGAATGGCTTAAGGATAATCATTATGCTACTTCTTACCTTGCTTATAATTCTAATAAATCAGATGAAAATAAGCACCGAATCGCCTTTTTATCTCTTTCCCATTAATGAAAAATAGGTTCCTCGGTGAGCAAGGTAGCGTTGGTTTAAAACCAACGAGGTGTTCCTTTTAAGCCAATAAGTGTTTTGTACATACGAAAAGATGTATATATTATGCCGTTTTATGCAATATTAGGCTGCGTTTTCGTATATTATTGCATTTATTTATGCAGTTTATTTTCTGGTTTGTTGCTTTTGGTACAATAATTTTTCGACGTAATCTTAAGAATAGCACATCAAGATGCAAATATCAAAGGCTCTTATTTAGGAAAAGTAAGGATAAAACTGCTTCCTTTACCCACTTCCGACTTAACATTAATACTTCCTTCATGCAAAGTCATGATTTGCTTGCATAAACTTAATCCGATACCCGAACCGGATGTTTTTGGTGGTAAAGAAAGGAACAAATATTTTATCCAGCACATCGGGCAGAATACCTTCTCCATTATCAGATATCGTTAATGTCGTATTTCCGGCAGAAAGTTTTCTTGCTTTTACCTGAATCTTCTTATCTGATTTTCGACTGCATGCTTCACGGGCATTTTTCAGCAGATTAATAAGAATCTGTTCTATTTGTGTTCGGTCCACATTTAATTTCAGTTCGGGTGAGGGAACCTCAAACTGAAACTCTTCTTCCGGAAATAATTTCTTTAAATCCGTGAATAATTCCGCAATAGAAATTTGTGTACGAATAGGAGCAGGGATTCGTGTGAGCCGACGATAGTTCTCTACAAATTCCAGTAATCCTTTGCTTCTTCTGTGAATGGTCTGCATGGCTTGCAGCATAACAGAATATTCTTTTTCTCCCAGTTGACTGGGGATTCCTCTCTCGCTTAATGTTTCCGAAAGAGAAATGATTGGTGTGATAGAGTTCATGATTTCATGAGTCAGCACGCGTATCAGCTTTTGCCAGGCTTCCATTTCATTGCGTTCCAATACAGAATGAATGTTTTTAAACTGATTAACTGCTGTTCTCTACCTTGAGTGGCAAATGTAGTGCGTGATATGGCCATTTCCAGCACAGTGCTATTTTGTTCGATACGGATGACGGGGGTGTCATGGGCAACAGAAGCTTTCAGCAATGTTTCCGGCAATTGTGATATTTGTCCTAAGTGGGTAACGGCCGCCTGATTCATCCATTCTATATGTCCGGCTTTATCGGCAACAAGCACTGCCGTATCAACTTTGTTCAATAAGTTCTCGTAGTATTGGTGCTTGATCTCTTCTGCCAGCAATCTTCCCCGAAAATCTTTTAAAGTATCCGAAAGTTCTTCCGCCCATTCATTCATTATTTTTGTTATTGAAGGTGGATGGAAAGTTTGCATCATGTCATTATAGCGGAGGCCGTCTGTCAATCGTCGCAACAGAGCAATTTGTTTGAACTGCATACGGTAAAGATGTATTCCAATGGTTATCAGTAATATAAGGCAGATGGTAGTACTGAACCATAACTGCTTTTGAAATAGCAGGTAGCTGCCGATAGAAAACAATACTATCAGTAAAATATGTAAAATTACTCTGAATGCAAATCGTTTCATAAGCCTAGTTTTTCAAGTTTTGCGATATAAGGTCAAAGCGGGTAATACCTAATAGTCAGCAGCACGTGAGATATTCCCTTCACTAAGTTTCATTGCTTTTTCAATGGTTTGCCGTTCCAGTTGTTCAAGGTTCAAACAATTTCTTCTTCCTTTTTTTGCTTTGGGGGTGACGTGGAACTGGAAGTTTTCGGGTTTTAATAAAGAACCGTCTCCCAGTTATTGACGACACGTTCCATTGTATTGTTGCAACTCCCGTACATTACCTGGCCACGTATATTTCAGCAACTTATTTTTGGCTTCCCGTGTCAAGCCACGCATTTCTTTTTTATATTTGCGTGCATAACGGTCCAGAAAATATTCAGCAAGCAGAATGATATCATTCCCACGTTCGCGGAGCGGGGGGATATGTATTTCAATTGTATTAATACGATATAGTAAGTCCTGACGGAAACTTCCTTCATCCACCATGTGGCGGATATCCGCATTCGTTGCGCAAATCAGACGAACATCAATAGGCATGGTCTGTGTGCTTCCTAAACGGCTGATCTGCCGTTTTTCGATCGCAGTGAGCAGCTTCGATTGCATGGGAAGCGAAAGATTACCGATTTCATCAAGGAACAAAGTACCATTGGTGGCAACTTCCATCCGTCCGGCTTTTGACTTTTTTGCATCGGTGAATGCTCCCTTTTCAAAGCCGAACAGTTCACTTTCGAAAAGTTGTTCGGGGATACTTCCCAGGTCGATGGTAACAAAAGGTTTGCCGTATCGGGGGGAGTAGCGGTATAGCAGTCGGGCAATCACGTCTTTTCCCGTTCCGTTTTCTCCCAAAATCAGAATGTTGGCATCTGTACTGCTAAGTTTGTTTATGGTTGCAAATACTTCCTGCATGATCGGAGATTCTCCGATAATATCCCCTTCTGGAGAACTTTGTCCGCTGAGTGCTTCTACTTGCTCTTTTAAGATGTTTACCTCCCGTTGAGATTGGCGCAGACGCATACCGGAGGTGAGAGTAGCCAGCAATTTTTCCTTCTCCCAAGGTTTGGGGATAAAATCTGTTGCACCGGCTTTAATGGCCCGTACAGCTTTATCTGTATCCGCATATGCAGTCATGAAGATGACAATAGCTTGCGGATCAATCTGCAAAATCTGCTTCAGACTTTCAAAACCTTCCTGACCGCTAATTGCATCACGGCTGAAGTTCATATCTAATAAGATAAGATCGGGCTGAAAGGTAGTCATAAAATGCTCAATCCGGTCGGGAGTGGTAGCTACCTTTATCTTTTCTGTATAAGGTTCGAGTAGTAGATTGAGGGCAAAGAGCACATCTTCGTTATCATCTACAATGAGTATCTTTCCTAGTTTGTTGACTTCATCCATAGGGTATGGGGTATATGATTCGTTACTTATCCTAAAGTTTTAATGCAAGGGCAAAGATATGGATAATAATCATGTGTTGTATGTGCGATTGCGCACTAAATTTGTGCGTATTTGCACGCTGCTTGTAACAGCGTAGTAAATGTAAATAACTGAATTAGAATGAAATATAAGAATGGCACAGGTTTTGAATAGTAAATAACAAATAAACCTAAGAATGAATCTGAAAATACTCTATATAACACTCGGAATCCTGTCGACTGAACTGCTGGCTGCTCAAAATCAAACAATGGAGATGTCGTTGGAGCAGGTGGTGAAAATAGCCCGTCTGGAATCACCCGATGCACGAACTGCACGACATAGCTTTCGTTCCGCTTACTGGAACTACAAATATTATCGGGCTAACTATTTGCCATCTTTGAGTTTGTCATCCGATCCTAATCTGAATCGTGCCATCAATAAGATTACAATGGGGGACGGTTCCGTTAAGTTTGTCGAGCAAAATCTGTTGAATACCGATCTGACTTTGAACCTGTCGCAGAATATTCCCTGGACCGGAGGTTCTCTTTTTCTCGAAACATCTGCGCAACGCATGGACTTGTTCAGCGAACATAAATACTCATGGCAAACTTCTCCTGTCATGATAGGATATCGCCAGTCGCTTTTTGGTTATAATAGTCTGAAGTGGGATAAACGTATAGAACCGGTACGCTATCAGGAAGCCAAGAAAAGTTATGTGGAAACACTGGAACTTGTTTCCGCCAATGCAATTAATAAATTCTTCGCTTTGGCCACCGCTCAAAGTAATTACGATATTGCTTCTTTCAATTATGCAAATGCCGATACGCTCTATCGTTACGCTCAGGGGCGTTACAATATAGGCACGATCACAGAGAATGAAATGCTGCAGTTAGAATTGAATCGTCTGACCGAAGGAAACAAATCGTATGAATGCCCGTATAGAAATGGATAATTGCATGCAGGAACTTCGTTCTTATCTGGGCATTCAGGAAGATCGGGAACTTCGTGTGCGTATCAACTCGCAAGTACCGGATTTCAGTGTCAATCTGGATGAAGCATTGGCATTGGCATACGAAAACAGTCCGGACATACAGGCGATGAAACGAAGAAAACTGGAAAGTGAGAGTGCTGTGGCAAGAGCCCGTGCTAATGCGGGACTGAAAGCGGATATTTATCTCCGTTTCGGACTGACGCAGACTGCCGAAAAGCTGCCGGATGCTTATCGAAATCTGTTAGACCAGCAATATGTAAGTCTGAGTATCGCTCTTCCTATTTTAGATTGGGGAAGAGGGAAAGGACAAGTGCGGGTAGCCCGTTCCAATCGTGATCTGGTATATACGCAAGTGGAGCAAAATCGGACGGATTTTGAATTGAATGTCCGCAAACTGGTGAAACAATTTAATCTGCAAACACAACGGGTACATATCGCTGCCCGTACAGATGAAACGGCTCAACGAAGAAATGAAGTTGCCCGCAAACTTTATATACTGGGAAAATCCACTATCCTTGATCTGAATGCTTCCATTGCCGAGAAAGATAGTGCCCGCCGTAATTACGTATCGGCTTTGTACAATTATTGGAGCTTATATTACACACTTCGAAGTATGACACTTTACGAATTTTGAACGGAATATGCTATTGACAGAAGAATTACAATCTTCTTATAGAATAGCAACTTACTTAGCTTTAATAAATAAAAATATAAAATACCTGATAAAGTCATGGATATAAAATTAGAAAAGAAACCGTGGTACATTCGTTACAGATACTATCTGATAGGCGGACTTTTGTTTGCTGCCTTTCTGATTTATGTAATTGTTCTGTCATTAGGCCCCCGAAAATTACGTATTGATGCCGAAAATATTCAGATAGCGGAAGTGAAAGAGGATAATTTTATGGAATATGTAGATGTGGAGGGACTGATTCAGCCTATACTGACTATCAAAATCAATACCCGCGAAGCGGGAAGCGTTGAAAGCATCGTTGGTGAGGAAGGGAGTCTGCTCTATCAGGGGATACCATTATCGTCCTTTCCAATCCAGACCTGCTTCGCAGCATTGAAGACCAGCGTGACGAATGGGAAAAGCAAATGATTACCTATCAGGAACAGGAGATTGAGATGGAACAGAAAAGTCTTAATCTGAAGCAGCAGGCTCTGACGAATAATTATGAACTGGAACGACTGAAAAAGAGCATTGCCCTTGATCGGGAAGAGTTTCAGATGGGAGTAAAGAGTAAGGCTCAACTACAAGTAGCCGAAGATGAATATAACTACAAACTAAAAAACGCGGCATTGCAACAAGAAAGCCTGCGACATGATTCGGCTGTTACGATGATTCGTAAAGAACTGATTCGCAATGACCGTGAACGGGAGCGCAAGAAATATGAACGTACTCATGAGCGATTGAATAACCTGGTGGTGACGGCTCCTATAAAAGGGCAACTAAGCTTTGTCAGGGTTACTCCGGGGCAGCAGGTTTCTTCCGGCGAAAGCATTGCCGAAATAAAGGTACTCGATCAGTATAAGATACATACTTCGCTAAGCGAATATTACATTGACAGGATCACTACCGGACTGCCTGCTACCGTCAATTATCAGGGAAAGAAATATCCGCTGAAAATAACGAAAGTCGTCCCTGAAGTAAAAGACCGTATGTTTGATGTCGATCTTGTCTTTACCGGCGATATGCCCGATAATGTCAGAGTCGGCAAAAGCTTCCGTGTACAGATTGAATTAGGTCAGCCGGAACGGGCGCTTATTATTCCACGGGGTAATTTCTATCAGTCTACAGGAGGACAATGGATTTACAAAGTGAATGCTTCGAAGACAAAAGCAATCCGTGTACCATTAAGTATTGGGCGGCAGAATCCGCAGCAGTATGAAATTACGGAAGGTTTGCAGACGGGAGATTGGGTAATTACGACAGGATATGATACCTTTGGCGATGCAGAGGAATTGATATTAAAATAAAAACACGCAATATTATGAAGATTATACAGTTAGCTATCCGGACCTTATGTAGGTTTAAAATATATACGATTATCAATATCATCGGATTGGCATTAAGTATGGCTTGTGTCATTATTATATTCCGTTATGTGGAACAGGAGCTTACTGTAGACAGCTATATTCCGGATAGAGATAGAATAGCTTTTCAGATACAGGAGGATAAAAGTTCTCCCGGAAGTCGTTTTGTTACCGGAGCTGGTTTCTCTGATCCGGATATAGAATGCAGTTCTACTGTCTTATGGTATAATAAGGATGTGATTATCTTGGACAAAGAACGCTTCGATGTAGAAACCATTGTTGCTGATAGCAACTTTGTGAAAGTGATGAAATTTCCGGTACGTTATGGTAATATTGCTTCTTTAAATGATAATCCACAAAACGTCATAATTACGCAAATATTGGCCAATAAGCTTTTTGGTGACAGGAATCCTATCGGAGAGAAAATTACTTATTCAACAGGTGATCCGTTGACTGTGACAGGTGTTATCAGTATGCAAGATAGAAAAAGTTCGATACATTTTGATCTTTTGGTTTCAGATAAACTGCAAGAAGACTGGGTCGCTACTTTTCCAGTCAATGTAGTACTTATCCGCCAGGGGGCAAATCTGAACACAATAAATCAACGTCATGCGGCATACGAAACAGAACCCCGGACTGAAAAAGAAATACGAAATCAGTTGCTATCTATAAATGACAGCTATTTTGATTCTTCTGTCGTTTCATACAATGATATGTTACTACATGGAAGTCCTAAACAGTTACAGCGGTTGTCTTTAGTTGCTATCCTTGTGTTGTTAATCGGCATATTCAACTTCATGAGCCTCTATACTGTGATTTTATTGAAGCGGGGAAAAGAGTTCGGATTGAAGAAAATATTCGGTAGTACTCCGATACATTTGTTCGTACAACTCTACATTGAGAATTTATTTCTCATAGCTATTGCATTATGTCTTTCCTGGTTTTTAATTGAAATCTCTACAGGATTTATTGAAATACAGTTTGGAATGGCACAACAAAAAGAGATAGCCTTCGATGGTCTGTTATCTGTCTTATTTCTTCTCTTGTTACCGGGGATTGCTGTGATTTATCCTTTTTTACGATACCGACATATTACACCCGTCCGTTCATTGCAAAGTATATATATTGGAAATAAACTCACTGTGGTACGATATCTCTATTTAAGTGTCCAGTATGTCATTACCTTTACACTAATTGTTTTGTCTTTGTTTTTTGTCAGGCAGCTATACGAAATGTTGCATACAGAGACAGGCTATACAACGGATAACATAATCAGAGCAGAGTTCCAGATTTACGATCGAAAAACACCTACAACTAAAGAGGAATTCAGAGCTAGTTTGAGTAGAAGAGAGACTTCTTATAGTCAGATAGATCAGCAAATGAATGCTTCTCCATTGTTTACTGCGTGGGGATATAATTATCTTCCATACGAATACCAACTTGAAAATAGCAGCTTTAATTTTAAAAAGCCAATGGACAATGATTATAAAGCAGTTGCTTTGATACCTTCTACAGAATCTACTTCAAGACTTTACGGGTTCAAACTGTTGGAAGGACGTTTATGGAATGATAGTATAGACCAGGAAGGAGATGCTAAATTGATTTTAAACCGGAAAGCTATGTCATTGTTCGGATTTAAAACTCTTAGCAAAGCTGAACTTCAAACAGAAAATCCGATATGGCCGCAGAAAAGTAATTCGCCCTATCAAATCATTGGAGTGATCGAAGATTTCTATTGCGGGCACCTGTCGAAACCTATCGGACCAATAGCGTATATGTATTGCAAAACCTATTCCGATCAAGTGCCTATCGTGGCAGCCATCGTTCCTGGCAAGCAACAGGAAGCTATCGCCTTTTTGGATAAACTTCATCACGAAACTATGGATGGAACATTTGAGTATGCTTTTGTGCAAGATGAGATCAGTAATTTGTATCGGGAAGACCGGCAAATTACGATTATATATTCTTCTTTCGCACTTCTGGGAATTTTGATTTCTTCATTGGGATTGTTCGGACTTTCATTGTTCGATATCCAACAACGTTATCGGGAAGTTGCCCTTAGAAAAGTGAATGGAGCTATGATGAAAGATATTCTGCCTTTACTTTTAAGACAGTACATTTTGATATTGGGTGCTTCGTTTGTAATAGCTATCCCTTTAGCTTATTGGGGAATTAATGTTTATCTGGAAAACTATGCCTACCGGACCGACATTAGTTGGTGGCTATTTGCTTTGGCAGCCATCATCGTCTTACTAATTTCATTAGTAACCTTGATTTATCAGGTAAGAAAGGCTATTGCTATTAATCCGGCTACTATTTTGAAAGGACAATGAAAGATGAAAACATCAAGTACTATTATATAATTTAAAAATAATACAATTATGATCAAGACAATTAATTTACAGAAGATTTTCAAGACCGAAGAAGTAGAAACCTGGGCGTTGAATAACGTAAGTATCGAAGTGAAACAAGGAGAGTTCGTTGCCATTATGGGACCTTCCGGTTGTGGAAAGTCAACATTGCTCAATATTCTTGGGTTATTGGACAATCCGACAGGAGGGGAATATTACCTCAATGGAACAGAAGTTTCCAAGTACACAGAGTCACAGCGTACCAGCCTTCGTAAAGGAGTGATCGGTTTTGTCTTTCAAAGCTTCAATCTGATAGATGAATTGAATGTTTATGAAAATATTGAATTGCCTTTGCTTTACATGGGTATCTCAGCTTCCGAACGTAAAAAGAGAGTGGAGAC
>ENA-OQAB01001585-OQAB01001585.1-human-gut-metagenome-genome-assembly--contig:-NODE-1585-length-10660-cov-2.185607_pt1 | contig 10660 bp, 13 predicted proteins | sample MGYA00242490_ERZ504517 | MGnify/ENA primary metagenome ERZ504517 (study PRJEB26092, sample SAMD00036298) | human gut metagenome | host: Homo sapiens | study: EMG produced TPA metagenomics assembly of... | reverse complement strand
ACAAGGAGTGTCGGAGCTATTTATGCGGAAAGCAAATCCGGAACTGGAAACAAAACAATGCCGTACAGGCACAGTGGGATTACTTTCAAACGCGAGCATCATCAAAACAAGAAGGCATTACAATTAAACAGTTGAAAGGGAAGAGTTGAAAGGGGGAAAGTGATTCTTTATTCTTTTATTCCCAGTCTTCAATTTTCAACTTTCAATTTTCAACTTTCAATTTTCAAAATGGGACGAACTAAATTCAACAATGCAACAGCCGACAGCGTACAACGATGACGGATATCAAGACGCTTGACTGGATGGAACATATCCGTCGCCGTCCCGGTATGTATATCGGGAAATTAGGAGACGGTAGTTATGCCGATGACGGTATTTATGTATTGCTGAAAGAGGTGCTGGATAACTCCATCGACGAATATATGATGGGTTACGGTAAAACCATAGAAGTGACCGTCGAAGAAGGCACCGTCTCCGTACGCGACTATGGCCGCGGCGTTCCGTTGGGCAAGGTAGTCGATGTCTCCAGCAAGATGAATACCGGAGCAAAGTACGATAGCAAGGCTTTCAAAAAGTCGGTCGGATTGAACGGAGTCGGAATCAAAGCCGTAAATGCGTTGAGCAGCTATTTCCTGATCACCAGTTACCGGGACGGCGAATGCAAGCGGGTAGAATACAACAAGGCAGTCATCACGGAGGAAACCCCGATCTGCCCGACGGAGGAGGCAAACGGGACGCTCACCTATTTCATCCCGGACAAAGAGATATTCAAGGATTATCAGTATAAAGACGAATATATCGAGAGTCTGCTGAAGAATTACGTGTTCCTCAACTCCGGACTGACGATTGTCTTCAACGGCAAGAAGTTCCATTCACGCAACGGCCTTGTGGACCTGCTGAACGAGAACATGACGACAGAGCCTTTATATCCGATCGTCCACCTGAAGGGAGAAGACATAGAAGTGGTCATTACCCACAGTAACCAGTACGGAGAAGAATATTACTCGTTCGTCAACGGGCAACATACAACACAGGGAGGTACGCACCTTTCCGCCTTCCGCGAAGCGTTGGGACGTGTCATAAAGGAATATTACAACAAGAACTTCGAATACTCGGACATTCGCGCCGGCGTAGTAGCAGCCATCAGCATCAAGGTGGAAGAACCAGTGTTCGAAAGCCAGACAAAGACCAAGTTAGGTTCGAAAGACATGGGACCGGACGGACCTTCGGTCGGCAAGTTTGTCGGGGACTTCATCAAGAAGGAATTGGACAACTACCTGCACAAGAACGCAGAGACATCGGACGCCCTGCTGCGTAAGATCCAGGAATCGGAAAAAGAACGCAAAGCGATCGCCGGTGTGACCAAGCTGGCCCGCGAACGGGCAAAGAAGGCCAACCTGCACAACAAGAAACTGCGCGACTGCCGTATCCACCTAAACGACACGAAAGGCGACAATCTGGAAGACAGCTGCATCTTCATTACCGAGGGAGACTCGGCAAGCGGTTCTATTACGAAAAGCCGCGATCCGAACCTGCAAGCGGTATTCAGCCTTCGCGGCAAACCGTTAAACAGTTTCGGACTGACGAAGAAGATCGTATACGAAAACGAAGAATTCAATTTGCTACAGGCTGCATTGAACATAGAGGATGGATTGGAAGGCTTACGTTACAATAAGGTGATCATTGCGACCGATGCCGATGTGGACGGTATGCATATCCGCCTACTGCTGATCACCTTCTTCCTCCAGTTTTTCCCGGACCTGATCAAGCGGAACCATGTCTATATCCTGCAAACACCACTGTTCCGTGTACGCAACAAGCAGAAGACCTGGTATTGCTACAGCGAAGAAGAGCGTGTGAACGCAATCGCTGCCGCCGGAAAAAACGCCGAGATCACCCGGTTCAAAGGTTTGGGAGAGATCTCACCGGATGAGTTCAAGCATTTTATCGGAAAGGATATCCGCCTGGACCCGGTAACCATGAAGAAAGAGGACCTTGTGAAAGATATGCTGGAGTTCTATATGGGCAAGAATACGATGGAACGACAGAACTTTATCATAGATAACTTAGTTGTAGAAGAAGACGTTATCAATTGATAATTGACAATAAATTGAGAATATGATAATACGATAAAAACAGGGGGGGGGACAGGAATCGACCGATAATTATCAATTGTCAATTGCCAATTGTCAATTAAAAAGGATCGCTCTTTTCCCCGGAACGTTCGATCCTTTCACGATCGGGCACGAATCGCTGGTAAGCCGAGGACTCGAACTGGTGGACGAGATCATCATTTCGATCGGTATCAACGACACGAAGCGAACCTATTTCTCACTGGAGAAACGGCTGGAGGCGATCCAAGAGCTCTACAAGGACGAACCGCGCGTACGGGTCATGTCGTACGACTCCCTGACGGTCGATTTCGCCCAACAGATGAATGCCGGGTTTATCCTGCGCGGTATTCGTACGGTGAACGATTTCGAATATGAAAAGAGCATAGCCGATGTGAACCGCAAGTTGAGCGGGATCGAGACATTTATTCTTTTTACGGAACCGGAACATACGCATATCAGCTCCAGCATCGTGCGGGAGTTGCTGCGTTACGGCAAAGATATTTCCCAGTTTGTGCCGAAAGGGACAAACCTTTATTAAAAAATAAAACAATGAAACGAATTTTACTTCCACTCCTTATATTGAGTGTGTTTGCCGCCTCGATGTCGGCACAGCGCGGTAACAACATAGATGCCCGCAAGCTCCAGTTGGCCCTGTATGCCATCTCCAACCTATATGTAGACTCTACAAGCGAAACGAAGTTGGTGGAGGACGCCATCGTCGGCATGCTGGAAAAGCTGGACCCTCACTCTACCTATACGGACCCGGAAGAGACGAAAGAGATGACGGAACCGTTGCAAGGTAACTTCGACGGGATCGGTATCCAGTTCAATATGCTGACGGATACTTTATACGTGATTCAGGTAATTCCCGGCGGGCCTTCGGAAAAGGTCGGCCTGATGGCTGGCGACCGCATCATCATGGTGGACGACACGCTGATTGCCGGCGTCAAGATGAAGAATACGGATGTGATGAAACGCCTGCGCGGTCCGAAGAATACGGAAGTGCGGGTAAAGGTCCTGCGCGGCGGAGTGCCCGACCTGATCGAGTTCAAGATCACACGTGGAAAGATTCCGGTATACAGCCTGGATGCCGCTTACATGGCGGATAAGACTACCGGATACATCAAGCTGAACCGCTTTGCCGCTTCGTCGGCCGACGAATTCCGGGAAGCACTGGAGAAACTGAAGAAACAGGGAATGAAGAACCTGATCCTCGACTTGCAGGGGAACGGCGGGGGATATCTGAATATCGCGATCGACCTGGCCGACGAGTTCTTAGGCAAGGACAAGCTGATCGTTTATACCGAAGGAAACAAACAACCGCGCGAGGAAGCCAAGTCTTCGGCCCGCGGAGGGTTTGAAGAAGGACGTTTGGTTGTGCTGGTAGACGAAACATCCGCATCCGCCAGTGAAATCCTTTCCGGTGCGGTGCAGGATTGGGACCGTGGCGTGGTCGTAGGCCGCCGTACGTTCGGAAAAGGGCTGGTACAGAAACCGATCCCGATGCCTGACGGCTCAATGATCCGCCTGACGGTTGCCCGCTATTATACGCCTACAGGCCGTTCTATCCAGAAACCGTATGTCAACGGCAACCAGGAGCAATACAACCATGACTTGATCGACCGCTACAACCGGGGCGACTGATGAGTGCGGACAGCATCCATTTCCCCGATTCGATGAAGTACAATACGCTGGAGACGAAACGCATCGTCTATGGCGGCGGCGGTATCATGCCGGATGTCTTTATCCCGGTCGACACATCACGCTACACGGATTATCACCGCAGCGTCGTGGCTGCCGGCCTGGTGAACCGCATCGCCATGAATTATCTGGACCGCCATCGTGCCGAACTGAACAAGAAATATCCGAAGTTCGCCCAATACAAACAGAACTTCAACGTGACAGACGACATAATGCAAGAACTGGTCACACTGGCTAAAGACGACAAGATCGAATTCAACGAAGAGCAATACAACCGTTCCAAGCCGCTCATCATGCTCCAGATCAAGGCGCTTATCGCACGCGACCTGTATGATATGGCCGAATACTTCCAGGTCATCAACGACGACAACGAAAGCTTCCAGGAAGCCTTGCGCCTCATCAACGACGAACAGCGGTACAAAAAAGAATTGGGACGGTAAACCTATTATCGATAATACTTCCTATATTTGTATTCATCAACGAAAAGAAAGGAACACAAAAGATGGACACAACGATGAAAACGATAGAACTTACTTTGCCGGATTCGGAATTGTCTTTCATTAAGACAATAGCGAAGAAATTCGGATGGACTCTGACAACCAAACACACAAAAACTCAGAAAAGTCTTGATGAAGGCATTGCCGATATCAAAGCCGGGCGTGTTCGCGAAGTTTCTACGGATGAATTAAAACAAATGATGGGATTATGAGTTCATACACGATCCTAATCACTAAACGATTTGAAAAGGACTTGGAAATATGTAAGAAGAGGGGACTAAAACTTAGCCTCCTCTATACTGTAATAGAGCAACTCAAATTGAACGGGACATTACCAAAACAATATCGTGCCCACAAACTAAGTGGTAATTATGCTAACTATTGGGATGCCATATTAAAGGCGATTGGTTATTAATATGGGAGCAAAACGATGATGAACTCATTTTGATATTAACCTCAACCGGAACACATTCAGATTTATTCTAAAGGATTATGTACTGGACACTTTTTACTGACATTCGTCAAAATAGGGACTTTCACTATCGGGGGAGGATATGCGATGCTGCCCCTGATACAGCGGGAAGTGGTAGATAAAGGATGGCTTTCGAAGGAAGATTTCATCGACCTCTTCTCCGTAGCCCAGTCCTTGCCCGGCATTTTCGCCGTGAACATCTCTATTTTTGTAGGATATAAACTGAAAAAAAGTGCCAGGTGGTATTGTTTGCGCTTTGGGAAGCATCCTTCCCTCCTTCTTCATCATTCTGGCTATCGCACTGTTCTTTACACACGTGCAGGACAACATATGGGTAGAGAAGGCGTTCAAAGGATTGCGTCCGGCGGTCGTCGCCTGATTGCCGTGCCTTGCCTGACAACAGCACGTTCGATCAAGATGAGTTACAAAGAGCTGATTATCCCTATCGCTGCCGCACTGCTGATCTGGCAAGGAGGGTTGTCTCCTGTGTGGATTATTCTGGGCGGCTATCATAGGAGGACTTGTTTACGGACTGAAAATAAAGAAAGACTGATATGATCTGGTTGCAATTATTCTATGTATATCTGAAAATCGGGATATTCGGTTTCGGTGGCGGCTATGCGATGCTCTCCCTGATACAGGCAGACGTGGTGGACCGCTACGGATGGATTTCGTCACAGGAATTTACGGATATCGTCGCCATCTCGCAGATGACCCCCCGGGCCGATCGGGATCAACAGCGCCACCTATATCGGATATACAGCCATCCACAATGCCGGCTATTCGCCCGCGATGGCCGTATTAGGCTCCTGCCTGACGACATTTGCCGTCTGCCTGCCCTCTTTCCTGTTAGTGCTGGCCATCTCATACGCCTTTGCCAAATTCAGGAACAACAAATATGTAGCAGCCGCGTTCTACGGCCTTCGTCCGGCTACGGTCGGCCTGATTGCGGCAGCGGCTTTGCTATTGATGAATAGCGAGAACTTCATCGACTATAAAAGTTTCCTGATCTTCGGGGCTGCGTTCATCCTCACCTGGAAGTTCAAGATCAACCCGATCCTGATGATTATCCTGGCAGGAATCGCCGGGATGGTTCTCTATTGGTAAATTTTACCGCAAAAGTCAAGACTTTCGTAACAAGAAGTCAGGACCTTCAGAGTAAAAAACCTGGACTTCCACAATCAATATTCAGGGCTTTCTCTCAAAAAACACCCTTATTTCAAGTCAGGCTTTCATCGATAGAAAGTCCTTCTTTGTCGAGGAAACGCTCCTCTTTTTCTAATCTGATTGTGCAGGCTTTCATCCTGTTGTAGTTTTGCTTTCGAAAAAAGGTAAAAAGATTGTCAGGTTACAAAACGAAAGCATCATGAAACAGATTTCTTCCATACTCCTCTCCTGCCTGCTTCTCCTGCCCACCGGGATGAATGCGGAGGAAGACACACCCAAACAATGGACGCTTCGCGATTGCATCGATTATGCACTGGAGCATAACATCACCATCCAGCGGAATCGCATCAGCGCCGAGAGTACCCAAGAAGACGTAAAGACAGCCAAGGCGGATTTCCTGCCTTCCTTGAGCGGGAACATCAGCCAGCGCGTCGTCAACCGCCCGAACAGTGCAAGAGGCACCATCATCAGCGGCGATAACATCACGACAAGCGAAAGCAAAACCTCGTACAACGGTAGCTACGGCATCGACGCCAACTGGACCGTGTATAACGGCAGCAAACGGGTGAACACCGTCAAGCAACAGAAGCTGAACAACCGCATCGCCGAACTGAATGTGGACGAAGCGAAAACTCGATCGAGGAAAGTATCACCCAACTGTATGTACAGATTCTCTACTCGGCCGAAGCCGTCAAAGTAAACGAATCGACACTTGAAGTAAGCCGGAAAGAGTTTGAACGGGGACAGGAATTGTTCAACGTCGGCAGTATCGCCTCAAGCGATCTCGCCCAACTGGAAGCGCAGGTAAGCAGCGACAACTACCAGTTGGTGACATCCCAGGCTACCCTGCAGGATTATAAGTTGCAATTGAAACAGCTTCTCGAACTGGACGGGGACATCGAAATGGACCTCTACCTGCCGCAACTGAGCGACAGCAACGTCCTGATCCCGCTTCCCGAAAAAGACGATGTCTACAACACCGCCCTCAGCCTCCGTCCCGAAATAGAAGCAGGAAAGCTGAACGTGGAGAGCTCGGACCTGAGCATCAAGATGGCACGTGCAGGATATCTCCCGACCTTAAGCCTCAGTGCAGGCATCGGAAGCACGAATGCCAACGGCAGCGACTTCAGCTTCAGCGAACAGGTCAAGCAGAACTGGAACAACTCGCTGGGACTGACCCTCAGCATCCCCATCTTCGACAAGCGGCAGACGAAAAGTTCCATCAACAAGGCCAAGCTGCAAAAGCAGACTAGCCAGCTGGACCTGCTGGACAACAAGAAGACACTCTACAAGACCATCGAAAACCTCTGGCTAGCCGCCAACAGCGCACAACAGCAATACGTGGCAGCTTCACAGAAGTTGAAGAGCACGGAAACCAGCTACTCTCTCGTCAGCGAACAATTCAACGTCGGCATGAAAAATACAGTAGAATTGCTCACGGAAAAAAATAACCTGTTAAGCGCACAACAGGAAACGCTCCAGGCCAAATACACGGCCATACTGAACGCAGGCTTGTTGCGCTTCTACCAAGGAGAAGAAATCAATTTATTCTGAGACATGACATTAGGGTGAACCGCTAATGAATATATTCACTCTCTTTTTGTTTCGGAGGATGTGTCAAAATCTCCTTATCTCCGCGCCTGACGCAGGAACAAGGCACTTTTGGCACACCTCCCTTGCAAAAGGGATCGACATCCAGAAAGAAATAAAAACAGATAAAGATATGAACAAGAAGAAACTAATTATCGGTATAGTAGGCGTATTGGTCGTGGCCGGAGGCATCTGGTTCTTCACAGGCAAAACGTCGAAAGGCGGTATCCGGCTCGAAACCGCCAAAGTGGGCCGCAGTTCCATTTCGAACACGGTAACGGCAACCGGAACAGTCGAGCCGGTAACGGAAGTCGAAGTCGGCACGCAGGTGTCCGGTATCATCGACAAGTTGTATGCAGACTATAACGACGTGGTCAAAGCAGGGCAGTTGATCGCCGAAATGGACAAGGTCAACCTGAAAGCCGAACTCGCATCCGCCGAGGCACAGTTGGCTAGCAGCAAGAGCGAATTCGAGTACCAACAGAAGAATTACGCCCGCAACAAGATCCTCTTCGAAAAAAAGCTGATCAGCGACTCGGACTATGAAACGTCCACATACAACTATGAGAAAGCAAAAGCCGCCTACGAACAAAACCAAGCGGCAATGGTCAAAGTGAACCGCAACCTCGAATATGCGACGATCACCAGCCCGATCGACGGTGTCGTGATCAACCGCGCAGTTGAAGAAGGACAGACCGTGGCCGCCGGCTTCGAGACTCCGACCCTGTTCACCATCGCGGCAGACCTGACCAAGATGCAGGTGATAGCCGACGTGGATGAAGCCGACATAGGTAACGTAGAAAATGGGCAACGTGTATCCTTCACCGTCGACGCCTATCCGAACGACGTATTCGAAGGTACGGTCATGCAAATCCGCCTCGGCGACACGCGAAAGCACCAGCAGCCTCTTCTTCCACCTCGACCTCGACGGTCGTTACCTACGAAGTGGTGATATCGGCCGATAATCCGACCTTAAATTGAAGCCGCGCCTGACAGCCAACGTGACGATCTTCACGCTGGAACGCGATAACGTACTGACAGTCCCAACCAAGTCGACTCCGCTTCGTACCGGATGTACAAACTGTGGACGCAACTAGGCTACATCGTCTCCGAAGCCGGCAACGGGAAAGCCCCCTGCCGGGAAACGTCTCGTATGGATCAAGAACGGGCAGGAGCTGAAACCGAAAGCCGTTACCGTCGGTTCCACCAGCGGAAACATGATCGAGATAACCGACGGCCTGAACGAAGGTGAAGAATTGGCTGTCGATCTCGAAGCCTCCTCCATTACTCCGGCAGACCGAAGCCGAAACGGAAAGAAGCCCGTTCATGCCAGGCCCTCCGGGAAGCAATAAGAAAAAGAACAAGTAATAAAAGGTAATGCTTCCGTTTACATTGAAAGAATAAATCATATGAAAAAGATAATCGAATTACAAAATATAAAACGGAACTTCCAGGTAGGCGATGAAACCGTCCACGCTCTGCGTGGCATCTCTTTTACCATTTATGAAGGAGAGTTTGTCACTATCATGGGTACTTCTGGTTCCGGCAAGTCCACTCTGCTGAATACTTTGGGATGTCTTGATACCCCTACCAGTGGTGAATACCTGTTGGATGGTGTGTCCGTGCGTACCATGAGCAAACCTCAGCGGGCTGTGTTGCGCAACCGTAAAATAGGTTTTGTATTTCAGAACTATAATCTGTTGCCTAAGACGACTGCCGTAGAGAATGTGGAGTTGCCCTTGATGTATAACTCGTCCATATCGGCTTCCGAAAGACGGAAACGTGCCATTGAATCACTGATAGCCGTGGGGCTAGGTGACCGTTTGGAACATAAATCCAACCAAATGTCCGGCGGACAGATGCAGCGTGTGGCCATTGCCCGTGCTCTGGTGAATAATCCTGCCGTTATTTTGGCTGATGAAGCGACCGGTAATCTGGATACCCGTACCTCTTTCGAAATTCTGGTACTTTTCCAAAAGTTACACGCCGAAGGTCGTACACTTATTTTTGTCACTCACAATCCCGAAATAGCCCAGTATAGCAGCCGTAATATCCGCTTGCGTGACGGACATGTAGTGGAAGATACCATCAATCCTCAGATACTTTCGGCCGCTGCCGCGCTGGCTGCCTTGCCCAAGAATGATGAGGACTAACCATAAAAAAGAATCATTATGAACGGAACGAATCTATTTAAAATAGCTCTCCGGGCTCTTGCCAACAACAAGCTCCGCGCTTTCCTCACCATGTTGGGGATCATCATCGGTGTGGCATCAGTCATTGCTATGCTTGCCATCGGTCAGGGCTCGAAAAAGAGCATCCAGCAACAAATCTCGGAGATGGGGTCAAACATGATTATGATTCATCCGGGAGCAGAGATGCGTGGAGGGGTCCGCCAAGACCCTTCGGCCATGCAGACACTGAACTGGAAATTATGAAAAGTTGAGCGAAGAGTGTACTAATCTCTCCGGCATTAGTCCCAACGTTTCTTCTTCGGGACAACTTGTTGCGGGGGCCAACAACTACCCGTCTTCGGTGAGTGGTGTAAGTATGGATTATCTTACCATACGTCAGCTCACCGTGGAACAGGGGGAGATGTTTACCGAGAATGACATCCGTACGGCAGCCAAGGTTTGTGTTATCGGTAAAACCATTGTCGATAATCTTTTTCCCGACGGATCGGATCCGATAGGGAAAGTGATTCGTTGTAATCAAATTCCTTTCCGGGTAATTGGTGTGCTGAAATCAAAAGGGTATAACTCGATGGGCATGGACCAGGACGATGTGGTACTGGCTCCTTACAGTACGGTGATGAAACGATTGCTGGCACAGACTTACCTAAGTGGAATTTTTGCTTCGGCTCTGACAGAAGATATGACCGATGAGGCTGTAGATGAGATAACGACCATTCTGCGTCGTGAACATAAGCTGAAAGAAACGGATGATGATGACTTTACCATCCGCACCCAGCAGGAGCTGAGTAGTATGCTCAACACTACAACAGACCTGATGACTACCTTGTTGGCTTGTATTGCCGGTATATCTTTGGTGGTCGGTGGTATCGGTATCATGAATATCATGTATGTGTCTGTAACAGAGCGTACTCGTGAAATTGGTTTGCG
>ENA-OQAB01001584-OQAB01001584.1-human-gut-metagenome-genome-assembly--contig:-NODE-1584-length-10663-cov-2.768223_pt1 | contig 10663 bp, 8 predicted proteins | sample MGYA00242490_ERZ504517 | MGnify/ENA primary metagenome ERZ504517 (study PRJEB26092, sample SAMD00036298) | human gut metagenome | host: Homo sapiens | study: EMG produced TPA metagenomics assembly of... | reverse complement strand
AACGGCAAAATGAGGGAACTGCTCGGCGGTAAGGGTGCGAACCTGGCCGAAATGAACCTGATCGGTATTCCGGTTCCCCCGGGATTCACCATCACCACCGAAGTATGCAGCGAATACTACGCACAAGGACGCGAGAAAGTCGTGGGGCTGCTTCGCCCCGAAGTGGAGAAGGCGATGAAGAACATCGAAAAACTGACCGGCATGAAGTTCGGCGACAAAGAGATGCCGCTGCTGGTATCGGTTCGTTCGGGCGCACGCGCTTCGATGCCGGGCATGATGGACACCATCCTCAACCTGGGTATGAACGACCAGGCCGTGGAAGCCGTAGCCAAGCGCACGGGCAATCCCCGTTTCGCATGGGACTCGTACCGCCGTTTCGTACAGATGTACGGCGACGTGGTGCTGGGCATGAAGCCCGCTTCGAAAGAGGAGCACGATCCGTTCGAGGAGTTGATCGATGCGCAGAAAGAGAAGCGCGGCGTGAAAAACGACACCGACCTGACGACCGACGACCTGAAGGAGCTGGTGCACAACTTCAAGGCAGCCGTAAAGAAACAGACCGGCGAGGATTTCCCGGCAAATCCCTGGGATCAGCTCTGGGGCGCTATCTGTGCCGTATTCGGTTCGTGGATGAACGAGCGTGCCATCCTTTACCGCAAGCTCAACAACATTCCGGCGGAATGGGGCACGGCCGTATCGGTACAGGCGATGGTATTCGGCAATATGGGCGACAACTCGGCGACGGGCGTAGCCTTCTCGCGCGACGCCGCAACGGGTGAGAACCTCTTCAACGGCGAATACCTGATCAACGCGCAGGGCGAAGACGTGGTAGCGGGTATCCGTACACCCCAGCAGATCACCATCGAGGGTTCGCGTCGCTGGGCGAAAGCACAGAACGTATCGGAAGCCGAGCGTCGCAGCAAATACCCCTCGCTCGAAGAGGTGATGCCGGCCGTATATAAAGAACTCAACGAGATACAGCACCACCTGGAGCAGTATTTCAAGGATATGCAGGACATCGAATTCACGATCCAGGACGGCAAACTCTGGATGCTCCAGTGTCGCAACGGCAAGCGTACGGGCGCCGCGATGGTGAAGATCGCCATGGACATGCTGCGCGAAGGCCTGATCGACGAAAAGACCGCCGTACTGCGCTGCGAGCCGGCCAAACTCGACGAGCTGCTCCACCCCGTTTTCGACAAGACGGCGATGAAAAACGCCAAAGTCATCGTAAAGGGACTGCCCGCATCGCCGGGCGCAGCGACCGGTCCGGTGGTGTTCTTCGCCGAAGATGCCGAAAAAATGCTCAAAGAGAAAAACCAACGTGCGATTCTGGTCCGCATCGAAACTTCGCCCGAAGACCTGAAGGGCATGCTCGACGCCGTCGGCATCCTGACCGCACGCGGCGGCATGACCTCCCACGCCGCGGTCGTAGCGCGCGGCATGGGCAAGTGTTGCGTATCGGGTGCAGGCGAGCTGCAGATCGACTACAAGGCACGTACGATCCGCGTAAACGGATATGAAATCAAGGAGGGCGACTGGATTTCGCTCAACGGTTCGACAGGCGAGGTGTACCTGGGGCAGGTAGCGACACAGGCCGCCGATTTGAGCGGCGACTTCGGACAGCTCATGGAGCTGGCCCGCAAGTACTCGGTGCTGAAAGTACGCGCCAACGCCGACACGCCGAAAGATGCGGCGCAGGCATTCGCATTCGGTGCCGAAGGTATCGGTCTCTGCCGTACGGAGCACATGTTCTTCGAGGGCGACCGCATCAAGGCCGTACGCGAGATGATTCTCGCCGATGACGAAGCCGGCCGCCGCGTAGCGCTCGCCAAGCTGCTGCCGATGCAGCGCGGCGACTTCGAGGGTCTGTTCAAGGCGATGCAGGGCCATCCCGTGACGGTTCGCCTGCTCGATCCCCCCTTGCATGAGTTCGTCCCCCACTTCGAGAAGGAACAGCGCGAACTGGCCAAGGACATGAACGTTCCCTACGAAAAAATCGCGGCCAAAGTGGAGTTGCTGGCAGAAGTCAATCCGATGCTGGGCCATCGCGGTTGCCGTCTGGGCAACACCTATCCCGAAATTACCGAGATGCAGACCCGGGCCATCATCGAGGCGGCTATGAACGTAAAGAAAACGGGGATTCCCGTACACGTGGAGATCATGGTGCCGCTGGTTGGCAACCACAAGGAGCTGCGTTACCAGAAGAACATCATCGACCAGACGGCCGAGAAGGTCTTCGCTGAACGCAACGACCGCCTGGAATACATGGTCGGCACGATGATCGAAGTTCCGCGTGCGGCAGTCACCGCCCACCAGATCGCCGAAGTCGCCGAATTCTTCTCGTTCGGCACCAACGACCTGACGCAGATGACGCTCGGCTTCTCGCGCGACGACATCGCCAAGTTCCTGCCGATCTACCTCGAGAAGGGCATTCTGAAGAACGACCCGTTCCAGATCCTCGACCGCAACGGCGTGGGACAGTTGATCCGCGAGGCGGTATTCAAAGGCCGCGGCACACGCGAAAACCTCAAATGCGGCATCTGCGGCGAACACGGCGGCGAACCTTCGTCGGTGGAGTTCTGCCACTTCGCAGGTCTGAACTACGTGAGCTGCTCTCCGTTCCGCGTGCCCATCGCACGCCTGGCGGCAGCGCATGCGGCTCTCAAAGAGGCATAAAACGATATACATGCGACGAAATCCTCCCGAACCAATCGGTTCGGGAGGATTTTTATAACCACGACCGGCAACTCCTATTCAGCGAATTGCTGCGCCACCGCCGCATCGTAGTCGGCATTGGTAAAAGTATAGGTCCAACGGGTTCTGACCGCATGAGATGCCGTTACCTCCTCCTCATAATTCCAATCGATAGTAGAGTCCTGCCTCGAATAATAATCGGAATCGCGCGGCGGCTGATACCCCTTGATATAAATCGCTTTAGTCCCATCCTCAAAGACAACTTCCACATACCGGATATAGCTCGACGGAGGTGGACAGTATGCTATTGCCCCATCCACCCTTTCGCTCTCAAAACTTTCGCCCGGCTCTATGATTTCGTTTTCGATTACCAACTCACCGTACTCGCGTGCCACGGAGAGCGTAATCCGGTGATCGCTGTCATTGGCCCAGATAAAGTAACTAAAACCTCCGTAGTCTGTATCGTTGCTACATCCCGTCATACAATACGCCAGCGGCAACGTTGCCAATATACCGAATAATAGTCTTTTCATAATCGAAACATTAGGAGGGATTGTTTGTAAAATATTTATTCCCATGTAATTTACAACATTATAACGACACACACAAATTATTTACAAAAAATGAACAAGACACCGTCCATTATCAAACCAACCACCACATGCCTCTTTAATCATAAAAAATAATTTTCAAAATACAGCACGTATAAACCCCACACACGATCCTGTGACAAATACTGTTCGATCTCAGAGTATCTCCATTTTCATTCGGCTCCCCAGGATTCGGCGAAACGGAAATTTTTCGTACCTTTGACTTCATCTTAGGTACTCCGCCTCGGCAAAGTGCAAATATAAATTTGCTCATACGGCCGGTTCGTTCGTATCTTTGTTCTCGAGAGAATCTAAATTATCCGACGGCAGCAAGGAATCATTCCGGCAAAAGCCGTATCGAAGTCTGCAAAAGCTATGAAAAAAAACACTGCTGGCAATACTTATCTTATTCAGCGCTTTCTACGCATCGGCACAGGATAGAGGTTCCTGGGGCATAGGTCCGAAGATCAATCTCTACACCCATACCGGCCGGGGCGCCGTCTTCGGCATCGGCGGCTATTTCCGATACAGCCTGACCGATGCGCTGCGGCTGGAAATGGGAATCGTCATTCCCTGCAAATCGGAATGTTCGGTGGACATCGGGTGCGACGCTCATTATCTCTTCCACATAACCGAACAATGGAGCCTCTTCCCCACAGTCGGCGTCAATGTGAACGACTTGGGCAAATGGTCCTGCGGCTTCGATGTGGGCGGAGGCTGCGACTACCGGATAAGCCGCCGCTGGAGTACATCGCTCATGCTCAAATACCGTTTCCAGACAGCCATGTTCGCACGGAATCCGATCCTGATCTCCCTGGGCGGAACTTTCACATTCTAACGGAAAAACACGGCGATTATCGCTATTCGGACCTGCGATTCAAATGCTTCGGGATCGCGGAGTGTACACGCACCCTCCCTCCCGAAAAGAACCTACAGGTGCAGCGAAGATTACAACCGCAGCCAAGAGAAACGCCGCCCAAAGCAAAATAAAGTTTCGTCGCCCGAAACAAATCCGATATAAACGAATACAACCTCCAAAGACAATTCTACACACGTCGTTGAATACCCGAAAGTCCAGCCCGTTTTTCGCCTCCGACCGCAACCGTTCCGGGTCCATATTACGTTCAGTTCCTCAATTCCTCCCCTCGGAAAACGTTCTTCATCAGCAAGGGGGGGGGAAATGATCGAACAGAAAAAGCACCGAACCGACAGCATAAAAGAAGCCCGGAGCAAATTGCTCCGGGCTTCTTTTATTTCCTCGGGTTCTCTCTTTAGAAGCAATAAACGCACGTAATACCGAAGTTGCACAACGCCCGTTCGTTGAACTCGGAATGCGATCCCCCGTCCCAATAAGCGATTCCGGGACCGAAAGCCGGCGACCAGTCGAACGAAAGACGTACCGGAGCCCCCTTGAAGGCAATACCCAGTTTAGCCGAGCCGGCCACGCCTACATAAGCGTAATGCCCTTTGCCGCCCACATTGATACCTGCACCGGCATCGAAGAACCAACGGCCTGCCGACGGAGTCCAATCCATATTGCAAACATTCCAATTATACAACACCGAGAAATCGGCCGTCACCGTACCGCCGGCATTGGCCCAATAAGCACCGAAACGGGCTTCCACATAATTATCGTTGCTGAATACATACTGTCCGACAGCCTGGAAACCGGATCCGATACGACCACCGACCGTCCAATTCTGGGCAGATGCCGACCACGCGAGCAAGCCCATTGCCAATGTAAGTAAAAGTTTTTTCATCGTATGAAAATTTAAAATAATTGAAATATACTTTCCTAATTTAGATATATAAAGGTAATAATAATTTTCCGGAGTTTACCCCTTTCTCCGGAAAATTTCAACTTTTAGGCCAATATCGCTCTCTTTTCGGTCAATCCGTAACTTTTACCGGAGCAATCCCTATTTAGTCTTGTACGAGCATTTGTAACGCCCCTTCGTCAAGCTCATCAACTTACTCTTAATCAGATTTCTGCGCAACGGAGACAGGCGATCCGTGAAGACGACTCCTTCCAGATGGTCATATTCGTGCTGGATCACCCAGGCAGGCAGCCCGGTGAACTCTTCGTCGTGCGGCTCGAAATTCTCGTCCAGATAGCGCATCCGGATCGCAAGCGAACGCCGCACGCTCTCGTGCAATCCCGGCAGCGAAAGACATCCCTCTTCGTAGAGTTTCGTCTCCTCGGAAACTTCGTAAATTTCGGGATTGATGAACGCACGCCGATAATCGGCCAGTTCGGGATGATCTTCGCCCCAAGGCGTGCAGTCCACGATGAACAGGCGGATGCTTTTACCGATCTGGGGAGCCGCAAGCCCTACGCCCTCGGCCTCCTCGAGCGTGAGGAACATATCCTCGATCAACTTTTTAACTTCGGGATAGTCGGGTCCGATCTCCCGGCATTTTTCGCGCAGTACCGGCGCCCCGAAAACAACTATCGGATAAATCATAACTTTTTTCCATTTTTAACCCGGCCGCAGCCGGAAAACTAACTTCGGCTCTCCATATATCCTTGCAGGATAATGGTCGCCGATATCTTGTCCACAAGCGCCTTGTCCCGGCGGGCCATCTTGCCCATACCGCTCTCGAGCATCGTGCGGTGAGCGATGACCGAGGTGAAACGCTCGTCGTAAAACACCACCTCCTTGTCGGGATAGGCCCTGCGCAGGCGGGCCGCCAACGGTTCCACGTAACGCCACGTTTCGGACGGAGCGCCACTCATTTGCATCGGCTTTCCGATCACTATGGTCGAAACGTCATTCGCCGCGAAATATTGCGCCAACCAGCGTTCCAACCCTTTGGTTTCGACGGTTTCGAGCCCTCCGGCAATGATCCGCAAGGGATCGCTCACGGCGATTCCCGTGCGCTTCGTTCCATAATCTATGGCCAAAATACGTCCCACGATCTTACCTTATCCAATAGCTCGAACAACACCGGCCCACACACCCTCACGGACATCCCCGATACAAAGCACACTGTACTCGCCGTCCGACACACCCGCGCGAAACCCGCATACAGCCCTGTCAGACATTCAATTTCTTGAGGAGGCTGCGCAGCGAGCACTCCGCATCGACCAGTCCGAAGAGGGCATCGATCGCCACGCGCTCCTGCTGCATCGTATCGCGGTGGCGCACCGTCACGGTATTATCCTCGAGGGTCTGGCCATCGACGGTCACGCACAGCGGCGTACCGATCGCATCCTGCCGGCGGTAACGCTTGCCCACCGAATCCTTCTCGTCATACACGACGTTGAAATCATACTTCAACAGATCGACGATCCGCTGCGCCACTTCGGGCATGCCGTCCTTCTTCACCAAAGGCAACACGGCCACCTTCGTCGGAGCGAGAGCTGCAGGAATCCGCAGCACGACGCGCTCTTCGCCGTTTTCGAGCTTCTCCTCGGTATAAGCCGCCGACATCACCTGCAGGAACATACGGTCCACGCCGATCGAGGTTTCCACGACGTAAGGCACATAACTTTCGCCTGTTTCGGAGTCGAAATACTGGATCTTCTTGCCCGAAAATTTCTGGTGGTTCGACAGGTCGAAATCCGTGCGGGAGTGGATGCCCTCCACCTCCTTAAACCCGAACGGGAAATTGTACTCGATATCGGTCGCGGCATTGGCGTAATGGGCCAGCTTGTCGTGGTCGTGGAAACGGTAGTTATCCGCCCCGAAACCGAGCGCCCGATGCCATTTCATACGCGTATCGCGCCATTCGGCCCACCACCGCATCTCCTCGCCCGGGCGGACGAAGAACTGCATCTCCATCTGTTCGAACTCACGCATGCGGAAGATGAACTGCCGCGCCACGATCTCGTTGCGGAACGCCTTGCCGATCTGGGCAATGCCGAACGGCAGCTTCATGCGGCCGGTCTTCTGCACGTTCAGGAAATTAACGAAGATACCCTGCGCCGTTTCGGGCCGCAGGTAAATCGTATTGGCGCCTTCGGCCGTCGATCCCATCTGGGTCGAGAACATCAGGTTGAACTGCCGCACCTCGGTCCAGTTGCGCGTACCCGAAATCGGGCAGACGATCTCGCAGTCGAGGATGATCCGCCGCAGCTCTTCCAGATCGTTGGCGTTCAACGCGTCGGCAAAGCGCTTGTGCACGGAGTCCCGCGCTGCGGCAATCTCCAGCACACGGGGCGAAGTCGAGCGGTACTGCTCCTCGTTGAAGTTCTCCTTGAAGCGCTTCTTCGCCTTACCGACCTCTTTCTGAATCTTGTCGTCCTGCTTGGCCAGCCACTCTTCGATCAACACGTCGGCGCGGTAACGCTTCTTCGAATCCTTGTTGTCGATCAACGGGTCGTTGAACGCCCCGACATGGCCCGAAGCCTCCCACGTGCGGGGATGCATGAAGATCGCCGAATCGAGGCCGACGATGTTCTCATGAAGACGCACCATCGAATCCCACCAGTAACGCTTGATATTGTTCTTCAGCTCGACGCCGTTCTGCCCGTAATCGTACACGGCACCCAGTCCGTCGTATATTTCGCTGGAAGGAAAGATGAAGCCGTACTCCTTGCAGTGGGCTACCAGTTTTTTGAAAAGTTCTTCCTGAGTCATCGTATTTTGCATTTACTATTTTCTGAAAAACAAAAGTACAAAATAAATGGGAATGTAAGGTACTCCGAACCGTTTTTTCTATCTTTACGCCAAAATTCGGAAATATCCGGAGCGGAAGACAAATACATCTGTTTCATATTCATCGTACCCGAACGAATAACCATCAAAAAATACACAAATGAAAGGATTGAAACTTCTTCTTCTCACGTTTGCAACCCTCGCGATTACGGCTTGCAGCGACGACACAACGGATGAATGGCATGGAGATTTCGGCTCCATTCAGGTCCCCGATACACGACAGCTCTCCCAGAAGATCCCCGCAGGACAAACCGCAGGGAATTCGGAAATTTTCTTTCGACGAACGATGCCTGGAATTCCGCCATCACGGACGAATCCCGCGCCGAAGCCCCGACGTGGGTACGCATAAATCCCGATCACGGAGATGCGGCAGGCGATTACGACATCCGCGTCGAAACGGATCCCAACACCGCCGAAGAATCCCGCACGGCCTTTATCGAAATCACCTGCGGCACGAACTCGATTCTCATCACCATCACCCAGCCGGGAACCGATGGAGAGGATACCAATGAACCGGACGAACCCAACATCGGAGAACAGGTTCGGTATTGGCAACTGCACAAGATCGTCGGGCGCGACGCTTCGGGAAGTCTGATTGCTGAAATGGAATATACTTATGAACTTCCGGCGGAATTCAGCAAGGAGTGCCGTATCACGGGTTTCAAAATATCCGCAGCGGACAAGAACGGCACGCTCCGTCCCGTCGAAACATGGCAGTTCACCTACGAGGGAGACGATTGCATCCGATTCTCCTTCACCCGGGAAATCGATGGCGAGCAACCTTATACGCAAACTGCAGACGGAACCCTATACGGCTACTTCTGCGATGTACGAAGCGGAGGATACGAACTCACCTCGACACTTTCCGGCAGTGAAATAGAAACGTACGGCTTCGATTGCACATACGGCACCGGCACCTTCAACTCCGACAAACTCACCTCCATATCGCGTTACAATTCCCTGACTTTGGAACCCATCTGCGAAAAATACGAATGGGAAAAAGATCCCTGGGGTCCGCTGGAGGCTTGGGATAATTGCAGTGCTGTCATCCGAACGCTCGAGAACGAGCCAAATACGGAAACATTCCGGCAAGAGTACGGTTACGACTACGATGAAACGACGGCTTGGAGCGATTTCATCTACGAATTGGAAGGCACTCCCCTCCTCAACAGCGACCCGGTCCTGCTGCTGGTTGCCGAACCGGATATCCTGCGCGGACTGGGTTTCTTCAGCAGTCTCAACAACGATCTTTTCCGAACGGTCACGACCCGTTCCGACGACGCGGTTACGACCCAGACCTTCGAATACACGCGTCAGACAGTCGCACACGATGCTGAAATTGCGACACCGCTCATCATTACCCGCACGACCCGAAGCGACGAGCGGGAGAGCGTCTGTCGATTCGAGATTCAATTCCGCCGCTTCGACCTCCAAAATTAGAAATTCGTACTTTGCGGCCAGCCTGTGCGCACCCGGCAACGAAAAGCGAGGAAAGGTTCTTGCCATTCCTCGCTTTTCGTTACCGATGCCCGGTCCGGTCATTTCGCTCCCATCTCCGGGATAATCGTCCATTCGTTCGACTTGCAGTCCTTATTTCAGAGTTTCCGATCATTCGAAAAAAGATTCACCTTATGCTCTTCCTCAAAAAAGAAATACGGCACAGATCGGCAAAAATTTCCCGGCAGTCTAAACTTACGTTCTCCCTTCGGAAGAAAAAACCTTTCTACGACAAAACAAAGTGAACCCGGAAGACGATAATCCACAGCCAACTCTTCCCGCAACGATTAAAGAGTCGCACGCCCCGTTACGATGGTCCCGTCTCTTCCTGCCCACAACCTGCGCAACGATGGACCGCAGCGGCAGAACAAAAAGCTGTCTAACACGTCCGATTTTAATGTTTTCGCCCCTGCCGGATAAACTCCGACAGGGGCAACTTTCAATTTCGGGGATTTGGCAGACAGCTTCGTCACAGCCGGAACTATTGCAGCAAACCGCTCTGTCGGAAGCTGTACTCACCGCCCCGCGCGATAATCAGGTGATCGAGCAGCCGAATATCGAACAGCGCAGCCGCCTCGGCAATTTTCTTCGTGAGAATCTTATCCTGCTCGCTGGGCAAGGCAGCACCGGAAGGATGGTTGTGAACCAGGATAATCTGCGTGGCCAGCAGTTCGAGGGCCCGTTTGATGACCAACCGGTGATCCACCACCGTCGCCTGCACCCCGCCCTGGCTTACCCGCTGCCGCTCGACGATCCGGTTGCCCGTATTGAGGTACAGGCACCAGCACTCCTCGTGCTTCATCTCCGTCAGCAGGGGTCTGAATATTCGGACCACATCGTTGCTCGAACCGATCGGATCGGGGCCCAACTCCCTGGCAGCAAGCACCCTCCGGCCCAATTCGACAGACCGCCTGAATCCGGGCAGCGCGTTTGAGGCCGATCCCGGCAGCCATACGCAACCGTGCGATGTCGGCATATCCCAATGCAGCGAGCCGCCCTTCGAAACTGGACAGCAGCGCCCCGGCAAGCCGCTCCGAATCACCGTCATCCAGCAACAGTTCTAACAACTCCTGATCGGTCAGCGTTTCAACGCCCCGGGAAAGCAGTTTTACAGATGCCTCGCTCATGACACCCCGGTTCCTTTCGGCCGGTAGAGCCGGTCGATTTTATCCAGAATATCCCCGCACGCTTCGTCACTCATAGCACACGACACGGAGT
>ENA-OQAB01001583-OQAB01001583.1-human-gut-metagenome-genome-assembly--contig:-NODE-1583-length-10671-cov-4.161608_pt1 | contig 10671 bp, 12 predicted proteins | sample MGYA00242490_ERZ504517 | MGnify/ENA primary metagenome ERZ504517 (study PRJEB26092, sample SAMD00036298) | human gut metagenome | host: Homo sapiens | study: EMG produced TPA metagenomics assembly of... | reverse complement strand
GTCTGTATACGACTAATTCCTCCATCGTCTCCGAATGCTTTGCGATTCCAATGACCTGATACCGTCTTCCTTTAAAGTGTCGGTAGCATTTCCCCTTCTTTTGGTCTTCTATTATACTCCATATATCTTTCCTTTCCGGATGATTTCTAATATAATTTTGCACTGATGCTCTTTGGTTTGTATCCATTATCTTCCAATGCTTTTAAGATTTCTTTCTTATGCTCTGTACCGAATGATTCCATCGTAATACGAAGCTCCACTGCTGCATTACGGTTTGTGCTGACAAACTGATTGTGCTCCAATTTGATGACATTTCCCTGTGCCTTTGCGATTGTGTCTGCAACACGTACCAATTCACCCGGCTTATCCGGAAGCAGTACAGATACAGAGAAAATTCTGTCTCTTTGGATCAGACCGTGCTGCACGATTGAGGACATGGTAATGACGTCCATATTTCCGCCGCTTAGGATCGATACGACTTTCTTTCCTTTCAAATCAAGCTGTTTTAAAGCGGCAACAGACAACAATCCCGAATTCTCTACAATCATCTTATGGTTTTCAACCATATCAAGGAATGCTCCGATTAATTCATCATCCTCCACAGTCAGAATCTGATCTACATTTTCTTTCACATATTCTAATGTATTTTCACCGACTGTTTTTACAGCAGTACCATCTGCAATTGTATTCGCGCTTGGCAGAGTCACAACATGTCCGGCTTTGAGTGCCGCTTTCATGCTTGCTGCCTCCGCAGGTTCTACACCGATGACTTTAATTTTGGGATTCAGCATTTTTGCAAGTGTTGACACGCCTGTGATCAGACCGCCACCACCGATTGGTGCCAAAATATAGTCAACAGTCGGAAGTTCCTGAATAATTTCCATTGTGATCGTTCCCTGTCCGGTTGCAACGTCCAAATCATCAAACGGATGTACAAATGTATATCCGTCTTCTTCTGCCAGTTCATATGCTTTTGCACAGGCGTCATCATATACATCCCCATGCAAAATCACTTCTGCCCCGTAACTCTTTGTACGATTGACTTTGATAAGTGGTGTCACAGTCGGCATAACAATTGTAGCTTTGCAGCCAAATGCTTTTGCCGCATACGCGACGCCCTGTGCATGGTTCCCGGCAGAAGCTGTAATCAGACCTTTTGCTCTTTCTTCTTCAGACAAGGTGCTGATTTTATAATATGCACCGCGCAGCTTATATGCTCCGGTATATTGCATATTCTCAGGTTTTAAATACACTTTTCCGCCTGTCTGCTGACTTAAGTAGTCACTGTATACCAGCTTTGTTGGATTCGTTACTCGTTTTACAATTTCACTTGCCTGCTCAAATTTTTCTAATGTCAACATATGGATTCCTTCTTTCTTTATTTTTATTACTCTTTGGTGAGAAACAGTGCATCTACAAAATCATCGGAGTTAAATTTCTGCAGATCATCAATACTTTCCCCGACACCGATGTATTTTACAGGGATACCAAGTTCTGATTGAATGGCTACTGCAATTCCGCCTTTGGCTGTTCCGTCCATCTTTGTCAGCACGATACCTGTGATATCTGCAACATCTTTAAATTCTTTTGCCTGTGCTAACGCATTTTGACCAGTTGTTCCATCCAACACAACCAATGTCTCACGATACGCATCCGGATATTCTCTCTCCAGGACACGGTTAATTTTTCGAAGTTCTTCCATCAGGTTCTTTTTATTATGAAGACGTCCTGCCGTGTCCACCAAAAGAACATCTGCTTTTCGTGCCTTAGCCGCTGCAACCGCATCATATACAACCGAAGCCGGGTCAGATCCTTCCTGACCGCCAATCAATTCTGCCTCCGCACGGTTTGCCCATTCTTTAAGTTGCTCTCCTGCTGCCGCACGGAATGTATCTGCTGCTGCAAGTACAACTTTCTTATTCTGCGCCCGTAGTTTCCCGGCAAGTTTTCCGATGGTCGTCGTCTTTCCGACACCATTTACTCCAATGATCAATACAACCGATGTACGATCCTCGAACTCATATGCGGCTTCCCCGACATCCATCTGTTCTTTGATGCTGTCAATTAAAAACTGCTTACAGTCTGCTGGCTCCTTAATATGGTTTTCTTTGACTTTTTTCTTCAGATCCTCAATAACTTCCATTGTCGCATGGACGCCCAAATCTCCCATAATAAGAATCTCTTCGAGTTCTTCATAAAAGTCATCGTCGATGTTTGAAAATCCATTAAAAATACTGTCAATTCCGGAGACAATATTGTCTCTTGTCTTGGTGAGTCCTTCCACCAGTCGTTTAAAAATCCCTTTTTTTCTCCCATAAGTTCCTCCTCTAATTCGTCAAATCTTTATCTAATAAATCTACCGACACGAGTGTCGATACCCCTTTTTTCCTGCATCGTAATTCCATATAGTCTGTCTGCCGCAGTCATCGTTCCTCTACGATGCGTAATCACGATAAACTGCGTGTTTTTTGTCAGCTTATGCAAATATCTCGCATAACGGTCGACATTCGAGTCATCCAATGCCGCCTCGATCTCATCAAGCAGGCAAAACGGAGATGGTTTTAAATTCTGAATTGCAAACAACAGCGAAATGGCTGTCAATGCTTTTTCACCACCCGAAAGCTGCATCATATTCTGCAGTTTCTTTCCGGGAGGCTGTGCAATGATGCGGATTCCCGCCTCCAGGATATCTTCTTCCTCCTGAAGTTCCAATGTCCCTTTTCCGCCTCCGAATAGCTGTTTGAACACTTTATCGAATTCCACACAGATTTCCGCAAAACGTTCTCTGAACTGCTTTCGCATGGCTGCATCCAGCTCCTCGATAATCTGTTTTAATGTTGCTTCCGCCTCAATCAAGTCGTCATGCTGATTCTTTAAAAATGCATATCGCTCTGATACTTCTTTAAAATCCTCAATCGCATTAACATTGACATTTCCAAGTAAACGAATCTCATTTTTCAAAGCTTGTATCTGTTTTTTGATAAACGTAAGATCCGTCAGGTTCTCATCTTTGATCTTCAGCGCCATATTGTAAGTCAGCTCATATTCTTCCCACATATAGTTGATCTGCTTTTCAGAAGCCTGCTCAAACGCCTCTTTCTGGCTGTTCAAACGAAAGGATTCTTTGTCCAGATCCGACATGTGTTTGGAAAGTGCTTCTCGCTCTGCAAGAAATGCTTTATGTTTCTTTGTGAGTTCTTCTTTCTGACTGCTATAAGATGCAATCTCTTTTTGAATCTCCTCAAACAGTTCTTTCGAATTTGCAATCGTCAGCCGAATATCTTCAATCTGGGTCTCTTTTTTCTGAATCTCTTCGGATGTATCCCCTTTATTGGCACGAAGTGCAGACAATTCCACGTTGAATTTTGTGATCTCTTCCTGAATACGCTGCTCATTTTCCAACAGAAACTGATATTTCTGTTCCATTGCAGCATAAGCGAGATGCACTTTCTCAGATTCTAAAAGCTGTTTACTTTCTCGTTCACGTTCCTGATCTAACTCTTTTTGATAGCTTGCAATCTGTTCCGTCAATTCTTGTTCTAATTTTTCAGAAGTTTCCAATTCTACCTGAATCGATTCATGATTTTCCCGAATTTCCCTTATCTGTTGTTCCAGCTCAGCTCCTTCTTCATGAATCTTGCTTGAAACCGCCTTCGCATCTGCTTTCTTTGCCTTAACCTGCTCTGCATTCATCTTTGCCGTATTCTGAATGACATAAGCCTTCTGAAGCTGCTGCTTGATAGCCTCTATCTTACTGTAGTAGTCCGCTCTTGCCTCTTTTTCGTGTTCCACTTCCTGCTCCATCTGATCCATTTCGCTTTTCAGCTTCTCGACAGTCTTTTCAAATTCTTCAATCTCACGACGTCTGCTCAAAAGATTGCTGGAATTGCGGAAGGCTCCACCGGTCATTGCTCCGCCTGGATTAATCAACTCTCCTTCTAAAGTGACAATGCGAAGTGTCTGCTTATATTTTTTTGCCAGCGCCACCCCGTGGTCAATATGCTTTACAACAACTGTTCTTCCCAACAGATGATTGGCAAGCCCCCTGTATATTTCTTCCACCTTAACAAGTGTATTCGCAAGCCCGATCACCCCCTCCTCTTGAAGAGCCTCGTTTTGCCGAATACCGGCAGTTCCATTGATACTCGTCAGCGGAAGAAATGTCGCCCGACCGAATTTATTCTGCTTCAAAAACGTAATCATCCGTTTTGCCGTCTCTTCATTATCTGTTACGATGTTCTGGATACTTCCTCCAAGGGCAGTCTCCACCGCAATCTCATACGCTTTGTCCACTTTGATCAGATCCGCAACAACACCTAAGAGTCCTTTTTCCTGTTCTTTCTTTTCCATGACTTTTCGGATGCTGTTCCCATATCCGTCATAGCGTTCTGTAATATTCTTTAACGACTCTAATCTAGATTGTTCCCGGTGAAATTGCCGTCTGTCCAATACGCAGCTGTTCGTTCTTTTTGGGCAATCGTCTGCTGTAGGGCGGCTATCTTTTGCTTCATATGTCCTATTCTCTGTGACATATCCGGAAATCGTCTGTGCAATTTCCTGAAGCTCTGCCTCAAACTTTGCGATGAGCTCATCCTGTTCGGACGCCTCGCTTTCCACTGCGATTAATTTCTGGTGCATTTCCGAACGGCGCACCTGAATCTGTTCCAGCATCGAATCATAACGCTGCTTCTTTACCTTCGTAGCTGTGCGATTATTCAAAATCTCCATGATCTGATTCTGATTTTCATCAATCGCCTCTGTAAGTTCCGCACTTTTTGTTTGGATTTTCAAAAGCTGTTGCTGTGCTGCCTTCTCCTGCTCCTCCTGCTCTGACAACTTTTCCTGAATCTGAAACTTATCTTTTCCCATCGCCGAAAGATTCTTTTCCCTCTCAGACATTTCGTTATAAATCGTCTTAGAGCGCTGTTCAATGTGCTCATCATTCATTCGTGCCGTGTTAATCTGCTCTTTCAGGACCTCAATCTGACCTTCCAGCTGCTGCTTTAATAATGTGGTCTCATTCAACTGACTCTTAGCCTTCTCCATCGCAGCGTCAATCTCATCAGTCTTTAGTTCAATCGCCTCATATTCTGTCTTCGTATTTTCATATCGTGTCGTTGCATCCGCAAGCTCTCTGGTCGTATTTTCTAAATTATGATCAACCGCAGCAATTTCCTTTTTGAGCCGCTCTGTCTCCAACAAAAACAAATTGATATCATATGTCTTCAAAGATTCTTTCTTTTTCAGATATTCTCTTGCCACTTCGGATTGTTTTTCCAAAGGTCCGATCTGTTTTTCCAGTTCCGCAAGAATATCATTTACACGAACGAGATTCTGCCTTTCTTCCTCCAACTTTTTCACGGACATATTTTTCCGCTTTTTGAATTTTACAATTCCTGCTGCTTCGTCAAACAGCTCTCTTCGTTCTTCCGGCTTTCCACTTAAAATCTTATCAATCTGCCCCTGTCCGATAATTGAGTATCCTTCTTTTCCAATTCCGGTATCGTAGAACAATTCATTGACATCCTTCAACCGGCACGGACTTCCGTTGATCAGATATTCACTCTCACCGGAGCGGTAAATCTTACGAGCAACTGTCACTTCCTCAAAATCAATCGCAAGCTGATGATCTGAATTGTCCAGAGTGATTGCAACAGATGCATAGCTTAATGGTTTTCGATTCTCAGTGCCTGAGAAAATAACATCCTGCATGTTCCCACCTCGAAGCTGCTTTGCGCGCTGTTCACCAAGCACCCAGCGCACGGCATCTGCGACATTACTCTTTCCACTTCCATTCGGCCCTACAATTCCGGTGATTCCATTGTGGAACTCAAATAGAATTTTATTCGCAAAGGACTTAAAGCCCTGTACTTCAATACTTTTTAAATACATCCTACACCTACTTTATGTTCTTCTCATGCAACTTTAAAATCGCATGGTATGCCGCTTCCTGCTCTGCCGCTTTCTTCGTTCTTCCGGTTCCCTCTCCATAACACTCCTCGCCAATATGAACAGCAACCGTAAACGATTTATTATGATCCGGTCCCTCCTCTTTTATAAGATGATACACCACTCCATACGGAAAATGTGCCTGCACAATCTCCTGCAGGATAGTCTTGCTATCATAAAAGAGTTTTTTTATGCTCCAGATCATTCAGGACAAATTTTAAGATAAACTCTTTTGCATTAGCAAAACCACCATCTAAATAAATCGCACCGATGAGTGCCTCCAGCGCATCGGATGTGATGGAATCCCGCTCTCTTCCACCTGTATTCTCTTCTCCTCGTCCCATAAACAAATATTTGCCAAGCTCAATCTCTCTTGCACAGAACGCAAGTGAAGGCTCACAGACCATACTTGCTCTCGTCTTTGTCAATTCTCCCTCCGGCATCTTTCGATCTGCAAAAAACAAAAACTCGCTGGAAACAAGTTCCAATACCGCATCTCCCAAAAATTCCAGACGTTCATTGCACTTATATTTCGGCAAATGTGTCTCGTTCGTATAAGAACTGTGCATCAATGCTGATTTTAACAACTCCTGTCTGCGGAAAGTATATCCGATTCTTTCCTGTAACTCTCTCATTGTCTGTTCCATAAACTCTCCCTTTCTAAACGCGAAAAAGCCCTACGCAGGGCTTTTTCATAATTCGATTAATTAATTGCATTCTTAATCTGTTCTACTGCGTCACCAACTGTAACGATTTTTTCAGCTTCTTCATTGTCGATCTCAATGTCAAATGCTTCTTCAATTCCCATGATAATCTGGAAAATATCTAACGAATCTGCGCCCAGATCATCCACAAATGTTGTATCCATTGTGATATCTTCTGCTCCTACATTTAATACATCCACAATAATTTCTTGTAATTTTTCAAATTCCATTTCTTTCTCTCCCTTTGTCTCAGAATCTTTTATTCCTGATTCTCATTTTCTTGTTTTTGTATACGTTCTTTTATTTTTTCATTAATTCCCTGCTCTTTGAACGTTACACATTGAATAATTGAGTTGGATACCTCTTTTGCCTTGGAACTTCCATGCGTCTTTACTACAAGTCCGTTCAGTCCAAGCAGCGGCGCACCTCCATGTTCACTTGCATCAAAGCTTTTTAATGTCTCCTTCAGTGCTGGTTTCACTAGCAAAGCACCAATCTTACTCCGCAGCGAAGTCATCATTCCTTTTTTCACTTTGCTGATCAGTACTGCGCCGACTCCTTCATAGAGTTTTAAGATAACGTTTCCGACAAATGCCTCACATACTATTACATCTGCCATTCCATGTGGAATCTCACGGGCTTCAATACTTCCTATAAAGTTGATATCCTCACATTCTTTCAGCAGCGGGAATGTCTCTTTTACAAGTGCGTTCCCTTTTTCCTCTTCTGCACCAATATTCACAATCGCAACCTTCGGATTCTTCACGCCCATAACGTGCTCCATATAGATAGAACCCATCTTTGCAAATTGTACCAAGTGAGAAGGTCTTGCATCTACATTAGCGCCACAATCAATCAACAATGAAACGCCTTTTTCTGTCGGCAATAATGGTGCAAGCGGTGGTCTCTCCACGCCTTTGATACGACCGACTAAAAGCTGTCCTCCGACAAGAATTGCCCCTGAACTTCCGGCAGAGACAAATGCATCCGCCTCTCCTTTTTTTACCATATTCATTGCGACTACGATTGATGATTGTTTTTTCTTACGAATTGCCATGACCGGCGGCTCTGCTGTCTCGATCACTTCTGGCGCATCTACAACTTCAATCTGTTCTTTATCGTAAGTATATTTTTCTAATTCTTTTTGTACAACATTCTCTTGCCCTACAAGAAAGATCTTAATATCTTTTCTCTTGCTGATGGCATCCATTGCACCTTTTACAATCTCTACGGGTGCGTTATCTCCACCCATGGCATCTAATGCTACTTTTGTAATTTCTGACATGCTATTACCTCCTGCACTGCTAACAGTAATTTTACTAGACATCACTCTAAAAATCAATATAAACTTTTTTCAAAAAAAGAAAGCCGTCAACAGACGACTCTCTTTCTTCGCTTTTCATTAGTCAACGCTAACAATCTCTTTTTTGTTGTAAGATCCGCAAGCTTTGCATACTCTGTGTGGCATCATTAATTCTCCACATTTGCTGCATTTCACTAAATTTGGAGCGCTCATTTTCCAGTTTGCTCTTCTTTTATCTCTTCTAGCTTTAGAAGATTTATTCTTTGGACAGATTGACATAGATTACACCTCCTTAAAATTCTTAAAAACATCGCGGATAACTGACATTCTAGGGTCAAGGCTTGTATCTTCACAGTCACAAGTTCCCTTATTTAGGTTTTGACCACACATGTTGCAAATTCCTTTACAGTCTTCGCGACACAGAATTTTCATCGGCCATCCTATCAAAATCTCATTATAGAGTAATTTGTCTACGTCAAGATTATATCCGTCAATATAATTTTTTTCATCTAATTCCATTGCCTGTTCTTCACTCGACTCATCTAAGTCTACATTCTTCGTAAATTCCAAAATAAATTCTGTTGGAACCGCTTCTAAGCAACGGTCACACGGAATCTCCAGCACCAGTCTTCCCTCTCCGGTAATCATAAGTTCGCGATTCTTCACGTGTTTTACAACAATGTGAACATCCTCTTTCTCAAGAACCGGAAAACGTCCTAATTCTGAATGAAATTCTGTCATCTCTACCGAAGTAGTCTTATCAATTGTCTTGTGATGTTCAGACAATACGTCTGATAGGTTTATTAACATATTGTTACTCCTATTCATACCTAAACTATTATAGCATGTAAATGATATTTGTCAACACTTTTATCAGAAAATTCTATTTACACTAAAGCAACTGTCTCACGTGCAATGGCAAGTTCTTCATTTGTAGGAACAACCATGACTTTTACTTTTGAATCTGGTGTAGAGATTGTAACTTCTTCTCCTTGCTTTGCATTTGCTTCTTTATTAAGTTCTACTCCTAAGTATCCTAAGTAAGCACATACTTTTTCTCTTACGATGCATACATTCTCACCGATACCTGCCGTAAATGCAATTGCATCTACACCATTCATTGCTGCGACATAGCTTCCTACATATTTTGCCACACGATAGCAGAATACATCTAAGGCGATCTGAGCCGGTTTATTTCCTTGTGCTGCTCCGGCTGTCAAATCTCTGAAGTCGCTTGACAAGTTGTTGGAAAGACCATATACACCTGATTTTTTATTTAACATTGTCATCAGTCCGTCAATATCAAGATCTTCTTTCTTCGCAATGAACTCTAAAATTGCCGGATCGATATCTCCCGAACGTGTTCCCATTACAAGTCCTTCCAATGGAGTAAGTCCCATAGAAGTATCTACAGATTTTCCATTTTCTACTGCGCAGATACTTGCGCCGTTTCCTAAGTGGCAGACAATTGTCTTTGTTTCTTCGTAAGGTCTGTCTAACAATTCTGCTGTTCTTTTTGAAACAAAGCTGTGGCTTGTCCCATGGAAACCGTAGCGTCTTACTTTGTATTTTTTCATAGTATTCGTATGGAAGTCCATACATATATGCTTTTTCAGGCATTGTCTGGTGGAATGCAGTATCGAAAACTGCAACCATAGGTGTTCCAGGCATCAATTCCTGACATGCACGAATACCGATCAAGTTTGCAGGATTGTGAAGTGGTGCAAGGTCATTGCACTCTTCTACTGCTTTGATCATCTCATCTGTGATCACTGCTGAACTTGCAAATTTCTCTCCACCATGTACAACACGATGTCCAACAGCACCGATCTCATCGAGGCTTCTCACAACACCTCTGTCCGCATCTGTCAATGCATCGATCACGAACTGAATTGCCTCTGTGTGTGTAGGCATTGCCTTATCTTCTGTTTTCTTTTCTCCGCCTGCCGGTTGATAAGTAAGACTTCCGTCAATTCCGATTCTCTCGCAAAGTCCTTTTGCCAAAACTGCTTCTGTATCTGAATTAATTAATTGGAATTTCAAAGATGAACTTCCACAATTGATTACTAAAACATTCATGTTTCTTTCCTCCGTACTTTTATTATTGAGCCTGCGCCTGAACAGCTGTGATTGCTACTACACCTTCGATATCAGCAGCACTGCATCCACGTGACAAATCGTTAACCGGTTTTGCAATTCCCTGTGTCAAAGGTCCGTACGCTTCCGCCTTTCCAAGTCTCTGTACTAATTTGTATCCGATATTTCCTGCATCCAAGTCAGGGAAGATCAGTACGTTAGCATGTCCTGCAACCTTGCTTCCAGGAGCTTTTGATTCTCCGATTTCCGGAACGATTGCAGCATCTAGCTGAAGTTCTCCGTCCAACTGAAGTTCCGGTGCCATCTCTTTTGCAAGACGTGTAGCCTCTACCACTTTGTCAACGTCTGCATGTTTTGCACTTCCCTTTGTAGAGTGAGAAAGCATAGCAACTTTTGGCTCTTCCCCAACCAACAATTTGAATGATTCCGCTGAAGAAAGCGCAATTGCAGCTAATTTTTTCCCGGATTCCGGATTCTGCTCTAACCCTGAATCACCAAAGATAAATGTTCCGTTTGCTCCCATATCACAATCCGGTACTACCATTACGAAAAATGCGGATACTAATTTTGTTCCAGGCTTTGTTTTTAACGATCTGTAAGCATGGTCTCAATGTATCT
>ENA-OQAB01001581-OQAB01001581.1-human-gut-metagenome-genome-assembly--contig:-NODE-1581-length-10677-cov-2.400190_pt1 | contig 10677 bp, 13 predicted proteins | sample MGYA00242490_ERZ504517 | MGnify/ENA primary metagenome ERZ504517 (study PRJEB26092, sample SAMD00036298) | human gut metagenome | host: Homo sapiens | study: EMG produced TPA metagenomics assembly of... | reverse complement strand
CGAAATCTACTGCATTTCCTGCGATAATACAGTTTTCAGACGATATTTCAAACCCGCCGACAGAGGCTCCCGTAGAATTGTAATGCCCTCCGGTCACCTTGCCTAAACCAACCGGAATCGCATAATCGACTTTAGTGATCGATCCGCCAACCTGTGACTTAATAAGAGCGATTCCTCTCGGTGCATAATCACCGTGATCTACTCTGTAAATATTCTCTCCGTCCGTCTGAATAAACTGATTAAAAGAATGACTTACATATCCTGCCTGTGCAAGATTCAGCACATCATAGTAAGACTGTTCTACACTCATGTCATTTTCATTGATCACAAACGTCATATTCGCCTGATGATTCAATCCGTCGCTGTCAGTATACATCTCATGACATGTATGAATATAAAGCTTTCCGGCTGTCTCTGTCATCCGCAGCGAACCTGCCTCAAACGGAATATTCGTATTCGCTCCGTATACGGAAACCGCCCCTATTCTCTGAAAATCTTTGGAATATTTTACGATTCGCATTACTTCTTCTTCATCGCTGTCATTTGGATTAGCCTGTCCGAACACGAAATAATTATGATCGCTTCCACTGTAAAATCCGCCAAACAGACTCAGCTCCATTGCAACCGTTTTACTTCCGGTCTTCTTGCCTGCCGCAGAATAGTTTTCAACGATCATTTTCCGCCGCAATGCTCCACTCTCGTAAATGTTCCGTCTGCATTCGGAATCAAATAAGAATTAACTGTCTTACTCCATATTGCATAATCATTCAAAGAATGATTATTAGAAGCATAACCATCTGTAACCGTCGCTGTTTTATCCGGGTCTTGAACAGAAGGTTCTCCCGTCACCGTCACCGTACACTGCGCCGACAGACCGCTTGTTGTACTGACTGTGATCACTGCCTCTCCTTTGCTCCAGCCGAATACCTGTCCCGCCCGGTTGATGCTCGCGATTTTCGAATCGCTGCTCTTCCAACTGTAGACTTCTTCCATTGTTCCGTTTGTCACAGGTGTAAGCTGCAATGTATCGCCTATATTTACCGTATGGCTGCTTCCTTCCACTTCCAGGCTGGTCGCTTTCTTCCATGGGAAAAATTCATAATAATAATTATCGCCGGACTTTTTCAACCGCTGCAACCCCGCCTTCGTATTCCATCAGACAGAATACCGGATAATCTGTTTTTGCAGAATAAATCTCTTCTCCGCTTTGGATGTCATATTCCGCTATGTATGAATTGTCTTTAAATGTAACAATAGAATCCGTCTCCTCGCGGTAGATCGTTCGTGTTCCGACGCTCGCATTCGGATCAAACGCTCCTCCTTCTTCATTATTGCGCGGTAAGAAGAAAACTTCCGTATCTTCCGGTTCTTCTGATTTATACACATCAGAATCCCAAACCTTTAGTCTTGAATTAAATGTACTGTCTACGCATATATATTTATCCCCGAGCATACCGGCCTGTTCTTCACGTTCATAGAAATATGACTGACAAATTATACATCATCAATTTTTTATTATGAAAGGTGAGCTGATCTCCGGTTACATTTCCGGCGCGAAGGGCATGCATATCATGGTCATACCCCAGTACCGCCAGTTATTATAAGTATCTACATAATAGTTCCCGTTACTTTCATCGAAGCCGCAAAAACCGTACACTGCCTCCTCGGATAAAGCCTGCGATAAAAGCGTTCCTTCCGGCGATAAAGAGAATGTGAAACTTTTCTGTAAATAATGTTTTAGAAGGTCTTCTATGATAAAATAATTATCATTAGAAGGGCCTTTTATTATGGCAAGAGAAAAGAAACCTGTACACAAAGTACAAATGACAGAAGGAAAACGTAACATCATTCACCAGCTCTTGAAAGAATACGATATCCAATCAGCAGAAGATATCCAGGATGCTCTGAAAGATCTTCTTGGTGGAACCATCAAAGAGATGATGGAAGCGGAAATGGATGACCACTTGGGATATGAAAAATCACAACGTTCTGATAGCGGTGATTATCGCAATGGTTATAAGCGAAAAAGAGTGAATAGTCGTTATGGTTCTATGGAGATTGAAGTTCCACAAGACAGAAAATCAACTTTTGAACCTCAAGTAGTAAAGAAACGTCAGAAAGACATTTCAGATATCGATCAGAAGATTATTTCTATGTATGCAAAAGGTATGACAACCCGGCAGATTTCAGAAACAATCGAAGATATTTATGGTTTTGAAACATCCGAAGGTTTTATATCAGATGTTACAGACAAGATTCTCCCACAAATTGAAGACTGGCAGAATCGGCCATTAGATGAAGTTTATCCAATCCTGTATATTGATGCGATTCACTATTCCGTCCGTGATAATGGAGTGATCCGGAAGCTTGCTGCGTATGTCATTCTTGGGATTAATGCGGAAGGTAAGAAAGAAGTGCTTACTATCAGTATTGGAGAAAATGAAAGTTCCAAGTATTGGCTCTCCGTCTTAAACGAATTAAAAAATCGTGGTGTAAAAGATATCCTGATCATTTGTGCAGATGGACTCACAGGTATCAAAGAAGCGATTGCGGCAGCATTTCCTAAGACAGAATATCAAAGATGTATCGTTCATCAAGTGCGAAATACCTTGAAATATGTTCCAGATAAAGACAGAAAAGCATTTGCCACAGATTTGAAAACGATATATCAGGCAGCGGATGAAAAGAAAGCTTTGGCAGCTTTGGATCGGGTAATGGAAAAATGGACTGCAAAATATCCGAATTCCATGAAACGCTGGAAGGATAACTGGGATGCTATTTCCCCAATCTTCAAGTTTTCAGCAGCGGTTAGAAAGGTCATTTATACAACAAATGCCATTGAATCTCTGAATTCCACTTATCGGAAGCTGAACCGTCAGAGAAGCGTCTTTCCAAGCGATACAGCCCTTTTAAAAGCCCTTTATCTGGCTACCTTTGAAGCTACAAAAAAATGGACTGCAACAATCCGGAACTGGGCTCAGGTTTATGGAGAGTTAAGTATCATGTATGAAGGTCGCTTGCCAGAGTAATAAAAAAAGCAGAAAAACAGGCGGATTACCCGCCTGCTGTTGACATGCAATTTTGTAACTGTTATATATAAAGCAAGGGCGAAAAGCTGATTTTGTTTAAGCCTATCGCCCATTCTTATCATAGAAGATCATATTTACAGACTTTTACTTCATAGTCTCGCGATAAAAGATACAGATCATAATCGTCACCATTGCCATTCGATTCGGCAAGATAAATCCTTCCCTTTGAATCTGCGCCGATCGAACTTGCGTGATCTCCATACTGAAGTTTCTTCTCTTCCTGCTGCGTAAGCAAATTATAGATCGTAATATTAGAACTGCGGTCCAATATATACAGTCTGTCATTTGCCACATAAACATCTTGCACATTGTCAAACTGATGTACTTCTGTCAACTCATTGCTGTCCGGCTTGTACAACGATAATTTGTTCCGATTCAGAAAATAAATTCCTCCTTGTTCCTCACACGGAATTTCCCGATGCCCTTCCAAATATGTGACGGCATTCCTGTCAAGCAAGACCGAATTTCCTGTTTTCCCTTCTTCCGCAGCTCTTTCTGCAAAGTTTTCCCTTTCCGCTTCCGCAGCTTCAGATGACGAACCGTTCACAAAAAACGTTTTCTCTCCATCTTCAGAGAGCACATCCAAATTACCTTCTTTTTGTGCGTCATCTGATATCACGACTGCATCTGTAAGTTCTTTCTGCAATTCCTCTGCAAATACCGGTTGTGTGAACATCATGCATCCCGCCATTGCAAGCGCAAAAACTTTCTTTTTCCTCATTCTTTTCCCCGCTTTCCCTTTTATTTTTTATATATCCATATTATACTCCTTTCCATAAATCATTTACAATATTTTACATGATTTCCGTTTATATACATATTAAAGATTGTATAATTACATGCCGGCAGTTCACCGACTTCTTTCATCTACGTGCTTCCATGTATCACTTTGTAAAATATCCCGGATAGTCTGCATAGACAAATCCACAGAAGCAATTTCATCTGCGCACCTTTTCAGTTCCCTCCGTATCGTCTTTTCATGTGGAACATTTCTTTTGTACTTTATCTGATGTTCCAGAGTTGCCCAAAAATCAATGGCAATCGTACGAATCTGTATTTCCGCTTCAACTCCCTGTAAATCAAATTTTGTAAATTGTATGATCAGATGAAGACTCCTGTAACCATTTGCCTTCGGATAAGCGATATAATCTTTTTTTTCCAGGATTTCAATATCCTCTCTTTTTTGCAGCCATCTTTCGATACGATATACTTCTTCTACAAAAGAACAGATCACTCTGATTCCTATGGCATCATGAGTATTTGCCAATGCAGTACGACAATCTGTCTCCAATCCGCGCCTTTTTAAATTTTTCCATCATGCTTTCCGGTGTTTTTATTCTTGTCTTTGTGTATAAAATCGACTGCAGCTCATCTTGTGTGTTATCATTTGGATACATTTCCATTACTTTCTTTAAGTATACTTCTCCTTGTTTCAGTAAAGCAAATACATCACCATAGTATTCTTCCTGTGTCACGCTTCCACCTCCCGGCATAGTTCCGACTACTTTTTCAAACAATATAGAAAAACTCCCAGAATAAGAAACATTCCTCCGATAATAAAATATATATTTGTCAAGCGATTCGTTGTTCCATAGATTTCCAAAATCCCGTTAAAAATACATCCTACTGTTACGGTTGAAACCCCAAAGTGTTGAAAAACGACGTGAGATTGTCCCCGGTATTCTTCTGCGAAAATAGTATAAGCAATAAAAAGGGAGTACCCCGCCTAATAGCGGAACACCAAACGCATAGAGCATATAATAAGAAAATACTCCATGACTAAACAATTCATAAACCGCGCCAAAAGCGGCGCACAATATGGTGACTAACAAATAGATGTATATAATAGTTTCTACTTCTTTTCCGCTTTTTTTAATATCCGATATAGACAATGTCACTTACACTCCTCTCTTTTATACTCTTTCCACTGGTCGTCGGTTTGTTGACAACCTTTCCGTTAAAATACATAGTGGAAGAGCCGCCTCCATCCAGATTATAAGCTGTTTCTACCCCTAATTCGTCCATAAATTCTGCCAGTTCCAAAAGAGAAAGTCCTTCGCTTTCTTCTGTTCGCCCATCTGAAACAACAAATACATAATGAAGAGAATCTATGATCCCGATTGCCGTTCTTGGGTTGCTTGCCATCGCTTTTCCCACTTCATCTTCTTCTGTCACACAAATATCTCCCTCTTGTATAAGAGCCGGGCCAAAAGATAAAATTTCCTGTGCACCTTGTTCTAACAATTCTTCTGCCGCAATATCTTCTTCTGAGATAATCTCAAAAGTTCCATCCTGATAAATCACCAAATCTTCTTGTCCTTTTTCTGCTTCACTCCGATACAGCTTTCCGCTCCGAAGAACATATCCTTTTTCCTGCGCTCCATAATAATCCCCATTAATAGCTAATACGGCATTTTCCCGGCAGCCATTTCCGATGTCTTTCCGTTACATTTTTCCGTAACTGTTTTGTGCAAATGGCTGTTTTCAGATACTCGGTATGAAGTAAGCAATATATCTGCTACATTAAACCGTAGTGTCAGCCTCACAATATTCTGTCAAAGTAACAGAAATCTGCCCATCCTCATACGATGTTTCCGATATCTCAGCCTCTGTTTCCGAAGTCGCCTGCTCTTCACCTGATCTACTTTTCTCTTGAATAATATTCTGTCCTTCTGTCTTCTCTTCCAAGCGATACACTTTTTGAAATCAAAAACTGTATCCATAAACATATATACTGTAAAACCGATCAGCAAAATACTATACAGACATCCGATCCAATGTATTTTTAAAATATTTTAGCATTTTAATATCCTCGTCTTTTTTTTGGTTTGAATATGAATGTTCTTTGAACAAACCAACTTATCATAAAAAATTAATAGTTCTGTACAGGGTTTCGCCACATATCGGTTCATCCCGGCACCTACAAACAACTCTAAAATCAGAGTATTCCCAGCTAAAATCCCTGCCGCTAAGAAAACATATTCTGCCGCCATTGCAGTCGTATTGGTTTCTTTTTGAAAAACCAGTTTTCGGTTTATGTGATAATTAAAACATCCGCTTATGATTCTCGCCGCGACGTTGGAGCACAAGACAGAAAAACCTTTTGCAGTTCCCCTCATAAACCCATAGAAATGCGCTGTACATCCCATAGTCTAAAATGAAAACTGAGAAATGAGGATGCCGAAAATTTTAAAATCTCTTTATAGATCATGCAAGAATCTTTCCACGGATGAAAATGAGATCCAACATTTTCATTTCTGTAAATTGTTTCAATCGGAATCTCCTTCATGAAAATCTGCTTTCTGCTGCATTCCAGCAGTACATTCATTTCATATTCATATCGTTCTCCCGGAATTTCAAGTAAATCCGAAAGAATTGTGTTATCAAAAGCCCGTAGCCCTGTCTGTGTATCATAAAGATGAACCCCTGTAATAAGCCCATAGACAATACGGGTGATCCGATTTCCAAATTTACTTTTAAACGGTGTTTCTTTTTGTATTTTTCTGCTTCCCAAAATCAGATATCCCGGATACCGTTGTGCTTCCTTACATATCTTTTCCACATCTGACGGACTGTGTTGTCCGTCTGCATCTACTGTCACTACAATACAATAATCGGATATATTTGTTTGAATATAAGACAGACCTGTTTTTAAAGCACTTCCTTTCCCTTCATTTTTTTATATGCGTAAGTATAAGCACATTTTCCTACATCGTTAATATCCCGAAATATTATTTTATGTTCTTCTGAACTTCCGTCATCCACTACTAAAATCCAAAATCCCTTTTTCTTTAATGTCTGTACCAAATCTACCAGACAATACTCCGGATTGTATGCCGGAATCAATGCGATTTTTGACCATGACTTCATAAGCTGCCGCCTCCTTCCGAGGAACTGTTTTCTGTGCTGCCACCCGATGGCATATCAGGCGGCATACTTTCCTGCGGATTTTCTTTCTTTCCCGGTTCCTGTCCTCTTTCCGGTTTTTCCTGCATGTCATCTTCTTTTCGGTTTCCTCCTCTCTGACCGCCTCCGGGATTTCCTCCTGACGGAGAATTACTTCCATAAACCAAACTGTCCATCGTAACACTCTGTTCTGTCTCTCCACATTTTACGGTATAATTTTCTCCCTCTTTAATTTCCTCACAGCTTATAATGACAGATGAATACGTTTTTTCAGCGCTCCAGCTCAAAATTTCATTTCCACTGTCATCCAAAAGTACAATATCCGTATCGGCTTCCTGCGCCTCTACATTGACCATCATGCACCCTTGTGTGGAAGAATCATCAAAGCTTTGCGCCATCCCCGATGATCCTGACGCTGCAAAGACTCCTCCCGTAATCACTGCACTGCCACTGTAATCCAATGTTCCGTTTCCATCATTAGAAGGACCGGAAACATAAGTTTCTCCACCGGAAACCGTAAGATCCCCATTGGAATCAATGCCATCTCCCGACGCATTGACATGGAGCTTACCTCCGGAAATGTGAATATAGGCGCCTTCCGTAACCGCAAACTGATCTCCCCCGCCTCCGGGTCCGTCAAATCCGCTGCCGTCATTTCCTCCTGCTGCATTCATTCCGTCATCAGAGGCCAGTACAGAAAGCTCGCCCCCTGTAATATCAATACTCAATCCTTCCGATTCCTTCATAGCTTTTTAATATATCTATACTCCCTCCGGAAATCGTAACGTTCCCATCTGCATGAATCCCATCGTCTCCCGATGACACACTGTAAGTACCTCCACTGACAACAAAATTCCCGTTGGAATGAAATGCATCATCCTCTGTATCAACTGTATAAGGTTCCGCCTTTTAATACAATCTGTGCAGACGCTTTCATTCCCTTGATACTGGTTGTGTTTTCCTCTGTTGTATCTTGCGGCAACTGTTCCGGCAGCATTTTCGTTTCTAATTCCTGATTCTGTACCCCGGCGCTTCCCTCTCCTGCCACAATAGTGTAAGTTCCCTCCTCTGCCTGAAGCCATGCGCCGGCGCTGACTCCATCCTGCTGTGAGGTAATATCAAAAGTACCTCCTGCCAAATAGACAAAACCTAAACTACTGTCCTCGGTATTTTCTCCATGTATCCCATCTTTTCCGGATATAATCTTATAAGAACCATTAGCAATCCGGACGCTGTCCTTTCCCGATATCCCATGTTTTGCACTTGTAATCGTATAGTCACCGCTTGTAAAGACAAGATCATCTTTTGATACGATTCCATGTCCTTCCTGAGCGGTAACGGTAAGTATTCCTTCCCCATTGAGAGTCAGATCTGATTTTGAAAATACCGCTGCATCAATATTATTCTCATCTATAGCAATATACGTTCCTAAATTAATCAGCTCATTTTCCGTTCCCGCTGCAGTAGTGACAAATACTTTATCTGCAGACCGTATATACAAAGCAGCCGACTGAGAATTAGAAATAGATACATCATCCAAAACAAGCTGAATTTTATCTGTATCCTCCGCATCTACAATCACCATTCCATCTGAGAGAGAACCTGAAAGTATGTATGTCCCTTCCTCTGTAATAGTCACTACGTTTTTCATCAATCGACACTGAATCAGATTCACAGGAAGATCCCTTTGTCCGCCAACAAAACAGCGACACTCTCCTCTTCTTCATATCCGACCTCTTTGTCTCTATCGGAAAACATAGCAGAAGTATCTATTTCCGTCGCAGAGGTACTCTCAGACGCTGTACTGTCTGTATTTTGCTGTATATCCTGATTTGTTGTATGACAGCCGGATAGCAAAAACGATCCCATTACAAAAAATAATACAACTTCTCTTTTCCGCATTTCTCATCGCCTCCTATAATTCTCCGATTACCGTCTCCTGTCTGCACATTGTAATTTCCAGATTTCCATTCCTACATCGAAGTTTATCGATCAATTCTTTTTCCGTTTCCGGTTTTTTCAACGTAAGGTTGTATGTCAATTTGAATAAACTTCCCATGTTTGTTGTTTTAATCTGTACTACCTCATAATCTTCAGTGTACTGCTTTAATATCTTGTCAAACACTCCGCTGTAATCCAAATCTTCCGGTATTGTAATGTGCAATGTTTTATAACGTAATCCATGCTTTCTCGTTCCAAAATCCATCCGATTATACAACAGCATAATGGCGCCGAGAATCACTGCTGATAATAACGCATAAGCCAAATATCCATTCCCGCTACCGACCGGAACACATAGCAAGAAAAATAGCCCCGATTTCTTTTGCCGATCCCGGAACGGAGCGGAATCGTACGAGACTAAACGCTCCCGCAACTGCTACGCCGGTTCCTACATTTCCATTTACCATCATGATCACTACACAGACCACTGCCGGAAGCAACGCCAGCGTTGCCACGAAACTCTTCGTGTATTTTGTTCCATACATGTAAGTTCCCGCCAGGATCAATCCAACTGCAAGCGCGCATCCCACACACAATAAAAAGTCCGAAACGGAAATCACACTGGTCATATCTGTATCAAAAATCCCTTGAAATAAAGTATTAAGCATAACAGTATTCTCCCTGCATAGCCGCTTCCATCATACGTTGATAAGCAGAACCATATTTTGAAAATGATGTTTTATACAAATGATGTTTTGTAAGCGTTTCACTCATCCAAAGCGGAATTCCACCGGATGTTTTAATTTCCATCAATGTCTGTTGTTTTCCCAGTAAGGGATGTCCATAAATTTCACTTCCTAAAGAAATGTCGTTTCTGCGGTATAGAATATTTTCATCAAACGTTACCCGAAAATCACTTCCGTCTAAGGAATAAAACGCTTCCCTTTCATAAGACAAAAACACGGATGGCTGAAGGTTTTTATAATACTCGCGGAAATACTGTATTTCATCTCCTATCTGCGAACATACCGGGAGCGGCTCTCCTGTCCGAAAACTTTCCATCACTGTCTTTTCCGGAAGCAGAAGTCTGCGCTTATACACAACCGATTTATACTTTTTCTTAATCTCCACAAATACCGGATCCGTAATCTGTACCGGTTTATAACTTCGGATGCGAAGTTTTTCTTTATATACCGGCTTTTCCAGCGACCGCCGGATAAGCCGGAAATTCTCTGTGTCAAAATAAATATTTCTTATCACCGTTCTTCCATAATCATCCAATTTCATATGCGGTTTCATTGCAAGAAGAATCTCTTCTTTTTCTTTCTTATTAAGCAGATATTTTAATTCATAACGCTTAAAAGTCATTTGATAGGCCATAATATTCCTCCATATGTTTTATATTTTACAGACAGATCATTATACTGCTCACCTTAATTTTACTTAAATCCCGCCATATATTTCTACTGCTTTTCAAAATAGAAGTCCGCAAAATCATACTTATATACACGGTAAATATATTCATCGGCAAAGTTCCATCTCAAATTCTTGAATGATATTCCCCGATGCGTCATCATTCTCCGAAAATTCCCTGCATACCGGAATCTATAATAATATTTCCCTTATACTCCTGTGCACTGCTGACATAAGCAGAATATGGAACTTTAAAAGATTGTATCAGGGAATAGGTTCCATTATTTTCATTTACTTTATATTTATAATAATAGGATTCCTCTCCTTC
>ENA-OQAB01001580-OQAB01001580.1-human-gut-metagenome-genome-assembly--contig:-NODE-1580-length-10680-cov-3.161186_pt1 | contig 10680 bp, 12 predicted proteins | sample MGYA00242490_ERZ504517 | MGnify/ENA primary metagenome ERZ504517 (study PRJEB26092, sample SAMD00036298) | human gut metagenome | host: Homo sapiens | study: EMG produced TPA metagenomics assembly of... | reverse complement strand
CATCAAACTGCATGTTAAATCTTAATTCAGTCTCGCTTCCTGTTCCTTTGCCGGAATAGACTAACTGTCACTTCGGATTCCGTGACATTATCACCACTTTGAATTTAATATTCTGTATTGTAAGTCAGATTCAAGTCTGCATCACCGATTGTCCGCTCCCGCTCTGACTACTCCGGTAACTTCTACCGTCTCTCCTACTTTTGTGGATGGATCACTGAATACAATCTGTCCATCTGCTGCATATGTCAGCATTCCAAAGCATGGTACTATCAGACATACCGACAATATAAATGTGGCTATTTTTTTTGCATTACTTTCATGCGTTCTTCCTCTTTCTTTCGTTTCGTAACAATTATTGCATGCCAGTTTCTGACATTCTTCATACATATTACACTGTTTTCATCAAATTGTCTAGTTATTTGACATTATTCCTGATTTTCCGTATCTTGTGCGCTCTCCGTATAATCAGCCCTTGTATATCCTGTGAGTGTCTCGATTTCACTCGCAATCTCTTTCACTTTTTCAGACACTGTATACTCGTCCTCGGGTACAAAACTCATGCAGTTCCTGAACATTCTCTGCAAGTCCAAGCGGTATAACCGAACTTCCGACACCATCCACATTGCCATCTGTCAGCTCAAATGGAAATCCCTTCGCCTCGCCAAGCTGATACTGAGTCGCATCCGCTGCCAATCCAATCAAATTTTTCAGCGAAAAGCTTGTCGACACCTGTGGAAAGACTTCATCAATAATCTTATTGATTGTTCCAAGCTTTGTATGCAGCACTTTGTCAAAGATTTTTTCCAAAACCAGCCTCTGCCGCTCCGTTCTCGTATAGTCTCCGCCTGCCGTGGAGCGAATTCTTGCATAGGTAACCGCCTGACTTCCGTCAAGGAGCTGATTACCGGAATGCTCAATGAACTTCGCTTCTTTACCAGCCACCTGCGCTGTCTCTTCCAAAAACTCATTCATGTACTGGACTTCCTCTTCCTTAATGTCAACCTCGATTCCGCCAAGCAGATCAACCGTATCCGCCAACGCTTTAAAGTCAACTGTTACATAATTTTGAATATCCAAATCCAGATTTTTATTCAGCATATTGATAGCATCCTGCGGACCGCCTGTAAAATATGCATTGTTGGCCTTTTTGATTTCTCCATTCATCTGCTCCGTCAACGTATCACGATAGACAGACACCATCTTTACTTCCTTCGTCTGATTATCAATTGTTGCTACAATGATGCAGTCCGCATGTGTTCCCTCTTCCAGCTGTCCTTCTCTGGAATCTCCTCCAAACAGCGCAACCGTTGTATATCCTTCCTGATTTGCTCCCTCATTCACTTTGATGTCTCCCTCATCAAATGATGTGACCTGAAACTTATCATACTTTAAAATCACATAGCCCACTGCCAGTAATACTGCAAGAATCACAATCTCTGCCAGCAAAAAAAAGAACTCTCTTTTTCTCCTCGATTTTTTTCTCTTCTTTTTCATCAAACCAATTCCCTTCTTAATATTTATCATCCCCTATTGAAATAAGCATCCCCAGCCTATCTATGTTTCTCTTTGGGAATGCTTATACTCTCAATATCCGTTGGCGGATCTGTTGGCTCCGTCGGTGGATCCGTCGGCTCTGCAGGCGGATCTGTTGGGTTCCGTCGGCGGGGTCCCGTCGGCTCTGTAGGCGGGTCCGTCGGCTCCGTCGGCGGACTTTCCGGTTCTACTGGCTGCTGCGGCTCCTGCGGAGTTACCGGTTCTTCCGGCGCGACCTGCTCGCCTGTACTTTCCTCACTGCTATCATTGCCATTGCTGTTATTATTATAACTATTATTATAATTCTGATTCTCCTGTGTCTCACCAGACGCTCCCCCTGATTGCTCTGCGCTGCTGTCTGACTGGCTTGTCCCAAGCTCTGCCTTGATCGCACTGTCAATACTCTGTACTTTTGCCGAAGGCTGATAATCAACCGTTCCATATAGGAATTCATGAAGCATTTTCACATTTGTAAGTAGATCTGTGGGAATCACAATACTTCCTTTTCCTGGAATGGTATCCGTTGTCTTTTCCATCGGAAATCCTGTTGTCTCCGCGATCTTATATTTCGCAAACGACTTTGCGTAATTTAAGATTTCCGTAATACTCAGGCTTGTCTTTATTTTCGGAAATACCTGATCGATAATTTTATTGATTGTCACCAAATCACTTTTTACGGCTTTTTCAGCAATTTTCTCAATTACTCTTCTTTGTCGCTCTGTTCTTGTGAAATCACTTCCCGCCGTAGATCGGATACGCGCATAAGTTGTAGCCTGAACTCCATCCAATGTCTGTAATCCGGCCGTCGTGATATGGTTCGCAGCCTTGCCTGCAACTGCACCTGTCTCATCAATAAACTCGTTGATATACTGAACTTCCTCTTCCTGAATCTCAATCTCAATGCCGCCAAGCAAATCTACAACATCTGAAACAGCAGTAAAATCGACGGTCACAAAATCCTGTATATCCAAATCAAGATTCATATTCAGCATATTGATTGCCTGCTCGGCACCACCATAACTGTACGCCGCATTGCATTTCTGAAGTGTTCCGTCTGAAAGATCTAAAAAACTGTCACGATACACAGACACAAGCCTGACTTCTTTTGTCTCATTGTTCAAGCTGGCAACAATCAGACAATCTGTTCTCGTTCCCTTTTCCATCTCTCCTTCTCTCGAATCCACTCCAAAAACAGCAAAATTCGTATATCCCACGCCCACATCTTCTTCCAGATCATTGACTACAATCTTTTCCTTCGGAATCACTTCTCGCTTTACCTTTCCAAGTTTTGCAGTCACATAGAATCCCGCTGATGCTGCAAGGCAAATAATAACGCCGCTGATGCACAAAGCAATCTTCTTTCCCCTGCTCAGGCGTGTGAACCAGTTAGTTAATCTCCCCTTCTTTCCTTCCATATGAGTTTCCCCTTTTCTTTTGCTCAAAATCAGTTGATATTATCATACACTAAAATCTTTTTATCAGCAAGTATGAGGTGCTTTTTACTGCATCCTATCGCAATAAAAAACGGAACTGTAACTACAACTGCATATGCATATCGGAACTCCGCAAACACCGGTGTCGCAATCATAAGTGAAGCCACGATTGCAAGCACAGGGAAAAACACTAAAATTTTCTGTTTTTTGAAAATGCTGATCCAAAACATCGCAATTGCGATCCATGTATAAATCCCAATTCCCCAAAACCATGCTATTACCGGCATCGCATAAAAGAAACCTTCCACTTTTTCCAATCCAGCCTGAAATACTGATGGTAATTTTGAATCTCTTACCATTCCAAATGTATTATCTTTAACCTCTGTCGACACAGCCCAGTATTCCACTCCGGGACACCAAAATCCTCTCGTCTGATCGATCTGTGCTTTCAGATATGTTCCTGGATATTTCATTCCAAGCTCCAGCCATAATTTCAAATACTCTTTTGCATGTTCCTTAATATAATCCTGATTTCCTTTTTCTCGCACCAACGTTTTAATCGGATCTGAGATTGTACTGTCATACTCTTTTGGCACCCGTTCCAAATCTACAACTTTACTCAATAATTCTTCCTGTTCCTGGGTCAGTTCTCCTCCATCTGTAATAACACGTGCAATGTGCTGTGCAGGAATGGATAGCGCTTCAATCGTATCCGGTTGTACCACTTTATAGTGCTCCATAACAGGCCCCTTCACAAACATTACAAGAAACACAGTCGCAATACAGATGAGTCCCGTCTGAACTCTTTTTTTCTTCATGAAAAATATAATAAACGGAATACACAGCACATATGCATAAAATCCGTTGCTTCTTAAAAGACTTATAAGAATGCCTGTTATGAAGAATAAAATCCAGTCCACTTTTGTCTGTTCATTGCACTCCATTTTCCACAAAATCACAGAAAACAAAAGGACTATTGCTCCCATAAGCACGTCTTTCCACATTGTCACAGCATAAAACGCATTGATTGGAAAAACTGCATAGAAAATCAGACAGCCAATCAGATATATTCTTCTTGTCCCTTTCTGATACAGATAATAAATGACATAGGCATAAATCAGTGCTAAGACACACATTTGAAACATCACATAAATGGCAACACCTGTATTTATGCTGTCACTGATTAGTTTTCCCAAAAAGCAGCAAAATTTTAATCATCAACGTCTGAATCCATGGCTGATGATTGCTGTAACTGCTAAGTCCGATTGCCTGCTCTACCTGCCATTCTGAATCCCACGTCACTACCCCCGGATATAATGTCAAAAAATATGGCAGCCAGCATATCAGACAGATTCCAACGATTCCCCAATATAACTTTTTCGACTTTTTTCGCTCTTCTTTACTATCCATCATTTCAAAAGCTAAAATCTTATCCCAAATAATTCCCAGTAAAATATATAAAATGATACTATAAAGAATGACACGTGCTGTACAAACACAAATCAAAGATAATCCTGAAAACCCAAGCACCTCATAATTTCCTAAAACCCAAAACACCGCAAATACAATTGATAACACTATTAAAAATTGCGTTCCTTTTTTCCCTTTTCCACTTTACTTCAAACTTCATCTTACCCTCAACTATCCTTTTTCTCCAAAAACAGTTTTCTCGTAACAAAATTATAGACCATTACAACGATTGTAGCACCAATTTTAGATATCATATAAAAAACTCTGAATTTTTCCACCGCAAGCCACATAATCAGCTGATTGATCCCCAAACCTATGATACTAAGTACAACAAACAGCGCAAACTCTTGCTTTTTATCTCTGTTTTCTTCTACCTCAAATACCCATTTCACGCTCATGACATAATTAAAAATAACAGACACCGCAAAAGAAATCCCACTGGAAATCAAATAATTGATGTGAAATACTTCTGTCAAAAAAATCATGATACCATAATCAATGACAAACGCGCTTCCCCCTACAACACCAAACTTCATAATCTGCTTTATTAATTTTTCCATCTCTTCACTTCCTGTTTTTTATTTCATCTGATTCAGCATCAGCTCATATAATTGTCTGTGTTTCTTTACAATTACATCTAAAATAATACCGCAGACCCAAAGCAACATTCCCAAAACTGCTATCACACCGGACACAATTAAAGTTGGAAATCTCGGAACCAGTCCTGTTTGAATATAATCCACAAATACCGGGACAAACAAAATCAAGGTGATTGTCCATAGCACTGCCGCTATCAGAGAGAAAAACGCAAACGGGCGATATTCTCGAAACAACGTCGCAATTGTCTTTAACACTTTCATTCCATCAGAAAACGTATTCAGTTTCGAATCACTTCCCTCCGGTCTGTCTCTATAAACAACTGGAATTTCCTCAAGCAAGAAGTTCTTGTCCACTGCATGAATAGTCATCTCCGTTTCTATCTCGAACCCTTTTGACAATACCGGGAACGACTTTACAAACATCCTGCTGAATGCCCTGTATCCCGTCATGATATCTTTGACCTCATTTCCGAATAGCTTGTTGATAAAAAAACGCACTGTCCGGTTTCCCATATTATGAAATGGTCTCTTATTTTCTGTAAAATAGGTAGATGAGAGACGGTCGCCGATTACCATATCCACACCTTTGTTCAATACTTTGTCCACCATCTCTCTCGCGTGCTCTGCCGGATATGTATCATCTCCGTCAATCATCAGATAGCAGTCCGCATCAATCTCACGGAACATACTCCTGATGACATTTCCCTTTCCCTGACGATATTCATATCTGACTACCGCACCTGCTGCTCTTGCAATTTCATCCGTGCCATCTGTTGAATTATTGTCATACACATAAATTGTGGCCTCTGGCAATGCCTTCTTATAGTCTTCAATTACTTTTTTAATTGTGATACTTTCATTGTAACATGGTATTAATACTGCTATCTCACTCATAATTTTTCCCCTTCTCAACTTATTTACGTATAATTCCAGTCACCCGTTTTATCAGTGCCTTGAATTCCTTCGGTTCAAATCCCATATTCACTACTACTATTGCCACAGCACTCACAACTCCGGCAGCCAGTGCATATACAAACCAAATAATAAAAGAATCCATCTGCTGTGGTACAAATTTGATTCCTGCAAAAATCAAAAGAATACTCATCACAAGATTTCTCAACACTCTTGCTAATGATTTCCCACCAGAACCTTTAACCAGTTTCTTATGGTTATAAATCATAACTTCAACAGAGCGGTATGCATACGAGCACGCTGTTCCAAACAGAACTCCCGCCATTCCAAATTTATGAATACATAAAACAGATACAATAATATTGATTACTGCTTCCAAAATTGCCTGATACTGTGTCTCTTTATAATGTCCCGCTGCACAGATGATCGTAAGTCCCGGGATTCTTATATTCTGCAAAAGTACAATCACCGTAAACAGTCCTGCGATAACCGGTCTCATATAATTCGTGTCGGTCATATTCATTGTATAGACAGACACAAAAGGTAAAATCAACACTCCCATGCAGACCGTTACTATAAACAAAATAATGATATACATGTATTCATAGGTTGAATAACTTTTTCTCAGTGTCTCACTTTCCCCTTTTGAGATCACCTCTCCAAAACCTGCCGTCAATCCGTTTGAGAAAGATGTCAAAAGCATGTTAACTGCATATACAATTAAATTGTACACACCATATACACTCACTTCTAACAAGGAACCTTTGCCAAGGAGAATCGTCAGCAAAACAACATCTGTATTGTTTACGATAATTCCAACAACTTGGTGGAGAAGTGCAGCCCCTCTCTGAGTCAAAGCAGAAGTAGACGGTTCTACATGAAAATCAAGTTCTGGATAGCGTTTCTTTGCATAGCGCTTTACCAAGAAAAGTCGCAGCATATACACCCCTGTGGCAACTGCCTTTACCCATAATACATTTGCCCCCTGATAAATCAGTGCAATGGATAAAACCATATTCACAAGCGTTCCTGCTGACTGAATCAGAGCCACTATATAGCCCTCTTGGTTTGCTGTCAGCAATACTCTGTATTTTCCCAAAAAGAAATAATCCACAAGTGTACTGCTCGCCAGCACTAAGATCATACTTCTTACAAGTGTGTTATCAAGCTGTCCGGAAATCATAAATGGATACACTACTGTAAGCACTCCTACCAGTCCGAGAAACAGCATCCCCGAACGGTTATAGAAACGTCTTGCAGCAGACAAGACTCCATTTACTTCTTTTGTATTGTTATTTGCAAGCGGTGCATACAAGGCAACTACAGACGCCGTTCCAACCCCAGCCTCCGCAAGTCCCAAATATGCTAAAAACTGATTGATCGAAGTAATCATTCCATTTATGTTTGAGCCATACGCTTCCAGAAAAAATCTTGGCAATATAATTCCGGATGCAAATACGATGACCTGCAAAAATAGATTTGCGACCATATTCTTAAATGCCTGTTCACTTCTCATATGATTTACCTTTCCTTTGTCTATCCATAATCGTATTAAAAACTTTCTCTATAACAGCAGCATCCACTGTCTCATCAAATTTACGCGCAAACAAATGTGGTGCTTGCATCAGTTCCTCATAATCATTCTCTCTCCATACATATGGATTCCCTCGTTTCCAATCAATCAGACGCAGGCTGGCAAAATAGTCATCTTCCAGCGAAAAGACTTTTTTTCTGTATTTACCTGAATTCCAGACAAGTGTCTGTATAAAAAACTCATCTGCGCAAAGTGTCGCATGAAACATCTTATAGATAAGTTCCTTATTTTCTAAAATAAATCCCACTAATTCATGTGTAATGCTCACCCAATTTGCCCCAAGACAGTACTCCATGCTCTCCATATGACGCTTTATGCCAATTCTCCTCTGCAAAAACAGTGATACTTTTTCTACAAACCGAAGAAATCCATGTCCTTCTCGTCCAATTTTCTCCTGCAGCCAGTAATATTGTTCATATTTATATCTGGATTCCTCCCAAAACGTTTTGGGACAAAAATAGATAAATTCTTTTCCGTAGTGCTCACGGAAAAATTCATGTATCTCATCCTGCGTCTTAATCGGTAAATCCACACCACTTATCAAATGATAATATTCATAGCCATGTTCCCACGCTGCCTGAAATAAAATCAGCTCACTTTGAATCTGACTATATCCTCCCCACTGTTCACGGACGTTCTCCACAAAATGCAAAGCAGATTTTTTCACCACACCCTTAAGTTCTTCTCGTTCAAACCTTACATCCATTCCTATATGAATATAAATGTCATTTCTCTCATCATCAAGCAACATCAGCAATTTTCTTAATAATGCAAACTGATGATGCGCTTTGATCAAATATGCATGTTTTTTCATCATTTACTTTTTCTTTTCCTCACTGATAAAGACTAATTTGCGATACAATTCCAGATTTAAAAATAATATCATTGCCGATATTTTTCGATTACGATTAAAATACTTATTTTTTAGGATTCGAATCATATGCCTTCGTATGAATAAAACCAACTCTTTTCTGCCCTCAATGGTTCGATAGTTTTCTTCCAAAAGCATCTTATCAAGTACAATAAAGCGCGACCATAACCAAAGGCACTCTGCTTCTTCCGTCAATGACGGAAATGCTTTCTGCACTACTTTGTAATTTTTCGTATATCCGTCTATAATATCATATAATTGTGGTCGATATGGCTTTCCTGTGATACTGTCCTCTCTGTGTAGATAATAATATTTCGGTTTCGTACCCACCGCAACTTTCTTGATTCTCTGCATCATATCCACAGTAAAGTAAATATCTTCATATAGCTTTCCTTTTGGAAAGCGCAGATCTTCAATGCAGCTTCTGCGAATCAGTTTATTCCAAATTTCTCCGCGAATTGTGTGCCCCTGCAGAATACATCGAAATGCCTCTTCCCCACTACACACAAAATCTTTTTCCTCTTTCTGTTGTTCAATACGGTCACTGTAAACCTCGTAGAGTCCACACGTCGCCATATCAGCTCCTGCCTCTGTCAGCCGGGTATACATATATTCTAGCATATCTGACTCAATATAATCATCACTGTCTATAAAAATGATATATTCCCCTGACGCATGTGGCATTCCTGCATTCCTTGCATCACTCAATCCACCATTTTCCTTATGTATCACTTTTACCCTCGAATCCTGTTCTCCGTATGCATCACAGATTTCCCCGCATCTGTCCGGAGTTCCGTCATCTACCAAAATAACTTCAATATCCGAAAACGTCTGATTTAAAATAGAATCCACACACTTATGAATATATTTTTCTACTTTATATACCGGCACTATCACACTGATTTTTGGCATAATTTTCCTCCATCACTTTTATTTCTTATAATATTCCAATAACTGTTTTCCAGCTGTCATAATATCATATCCAGCACATTGAAACTGTTCCTTTATAATAGCATTTTGAACTTCCGTTCTCCCAACACTTCCCAGTTCCAAAATATACTCCTTCCATTCTTTTGCATTATGATCCAATGGCAAAAACGTTACTGCATCTGTAATTTTTACTTCTTTGCTGATCGTATCCGCCATCACACTGTAAACTCCGGATGCCTGCGCTTCCAATGCAACTAACGGCAGACCTTCAAACAGCGACGGAAACACAAATACATCCATCGCATTCCATAACTGCGGAATGTCCTTTCTGACTCCCAAAAACTGTACCTGATTTTCTATTGCATATTCCTGTACTTTCGCAGTAATTTGTTCTTTTAACTCTCCATCCCCTATAAGCAGCAAAACTGCATCTTCACGCTCTTTCGCAATCTCATTAAATATATCAACCAGAAATTCATGATTTTTCTGTTCTTCAAACCTACCCACATGTCCAACTACAAACCGATTCTCCACACCAAGTTCTTCTCTGATCTTTTGTCTGATCGTTTCATGGTAAAAAAATTTTTCTACATGCAGTGCATTGTGGATGATATGAAATCGGTCACTTCGCATAGTTTTCTCATCAAACAACCATTTTCCCGCAACTTTACTGCATGCAAAAAAATCAGTGGCATAATGTAAAATCCGCGGCTTGTTCAAACGGTGCAGTATATTTCTCAGCAGCCCTGGTGTAGAAGAATTGTGGGAATGTGCGATCACTTTTGGCACCCCTGCTTTTTTCCCAATTTCCAGTGGTACAATGTTTGCAGCAGACAGCATATTCACATGAATTGCAGCATATTTTTCCTCTTTCAATATCTTTAAAAGTTCTCTTCGAAAACGAATCGGATGCCTTTTCACATTGGAAATATAGAAAACTGTTCCTCCCAAAGACTTTATCTCATCCTCATACGCAAGACTGTCATACATGCTGATAAAATCAAACTGCACGCCATATTTCACAAGTTCTCTATAATAATTCATTACGAAGCTTTCTACTCCGCCCGGATTATGGGATAATCCAATTTGTAAGATTCGCATAATTATTTCCTTCCTATTCTCTTCTACTTATTTATCTTTTTCTCTCTTTTCTTTCAGTTTTGATGTAACTCTTCCCACACATAAAAACAATTTACTAATATAATCTAAAATTCCTGAGAGAAATAGAGAACAGATAAACACCACGGGAACAATAATAATATACCATTCCATCTTTAGGCATCTCTATAATTCTAGCATCATTTGATAAATCAATTATCAAAATAACGAAATCTAAAT
>ENA-OQAB01001578-OQAB01001578.1-human-gut-metagenome-genome-assembly--contig:-NODE-1578-length-10691-cov-3.080367_pt1 | contig 10691 bp, 10 predicted proteins | sample MGYA00242490_ERZ504517 | MGnify/ENA primary metagenome ERZ504517 (study PRJEB26092, sample SAMD00036298) | human gut metagenome | host: Homo sapiens | study: EMG produced TPA metagenomics assembly of... | reverse complement strand
TATCTGGTATAACCTTTTTCCTTCGCAGCTTTTTGTGCAGCCTGCCATTGATCATCATATATTTTAAAGGAATTATTCCCTCTTATAAGTGACGTAGCTGTCATTGCATCTATGTTACCAGCATCAGCATCATTCTTTTTTCCATCCCCACTAGGATTGTCGCCATGAGGCTGTCCATACATAACACCAATAGCATTTTGAAGTCCATTTGTAAATTCATACCCGGCTTTTGGCTTGGCAAAGAAAATTCGTACCTGTCTTATGTTTTTACTTCCATTATACGTTACTGGGTCCATATCTATGGTTTGATTATCTTTTACAGGAACCAGTGCTTGTTTCTCATAGTCCCACATAACTACGTCCAAACCTTCGCCGCTTCGGGTTTGATTCGTATATAGCCTTACTGTCACAGCCTGCTTTCCGCGCTCTTCTTTGTATGGTACTAAGGTAAAATTATAATCCTCAAATTTACCGGTTCGGACTTTCAAATCCATCTTATATTCATAAGAACAATTTTTTTCATCACCTCTAGTAGTTGTGTAGCTATCTGTCATCTTGGTAATTAAACTTAATTTACCTGGAGCCGATGAAACACTATCGCCTTTACTTATTGGCACCTCACTCACTCCGCTCTCAGAAGAGGCTTGAATGGAAGTACCATTCACCACCATATGTATTACACGGTAGCCTCTTTTCGTATGAAAAGCAGGAATATCTAAGTTGTAGCCTGACATTTCATAAACATCATCTGGTGTAAAAGTCCACATGATTTTGTCCTGATCTTTCAAATACTGCCAGCCATTCTTTTCACTATGCGCAATATTAATATATTCTTCTCCATTAATATCTTTTGTATTAATGAATATTCTGTAAATACTTTGTTCTTTATAGGTAATTGTAATCGTATCGTCTTTTACAAAGTTAATGGAATAGGTAGCTTTGTTTTCATTTCCATTTTCCTTCGTAATTGTCGCACCCTCTTGAGAAACAACGGATTCGATTATAAATCTTTTCGCTTTGGGATTATTTGCTTTTGCTGTGTCTGTGCCAGGAGTTACTGAAATTATAAAGTTTTCTCCCGCATTTACACGAATCTGATTCGATATATCAAGCGGCGCATCAAGGCTGCCATTTTTTTGGTGATTGTACCAGGTGTACAACTATCAGGAACTACTTCCTTTATGCTGACCAGATGATACTCCTGGTACATCATCGTTAGTTTCTGAGTATCATCCATTTTAATTGCAATCACACCATCCGTACTATAGTAAATGGTGCCATTATATTTTTCCGATGTATACACAGTTCTTTCCATCTACTTTTGCACTCTTAAACTCGAAATGTCGGCCTTCTATAGATAGCTCTTTATGATCCGCAATTGCTCCAAATTGAATGACAGAAGGTGCTCCTGTAATTGGATTTCCATTGACATCTACATACTCTACTCTATTTGTTGAGGCTTCTTCTCCATTCTCGGCAACCGCCAGTAATTCTTCCTCCAGACTCTGTACAGACATTTGTTCCGGTGCATTCAGATCTGTTATCTGGTCTGCGGAATCCTCTGTTTCAGACTGTTCTCCTATATCAATCGTTTCTTCTGTCTCAGACTGCTGCTCACTTACTGGCTTCATTTCCCTATCTGTGTCTGATGCTTCAACTACTACATTTAAGGATAAAAAACATATAGAAAGAATCAAAATCCAAGAACATAAAATTTTTAAGTATTTTTTCCATATATTATGCCTCATCTTGTGATTCTCCCTTATTTCTTTTCTGCTTTTTATGGATTAAAACGCTTAGACAAATCAGTGAACCAAACAGCAATAAGAAATATCCCATAACAGGACTGTCATCTCCAGTCTTTACACTATTGATCTTTCCTGATTCATCTGAATTGGACGGACCAGATGGTTGTGACGGGTTTGAGGGCTGTGTTGGATTTGGCTTCTCTTCTCCAATATAACTATTCTTAAAAGAGATTGCTTCTATTTTCTCCCCCTTCTCATTTGCTACAATTGTGACAACTTTTAACTGATTCGATTCATTATAGTAAGCCTCGACAGTCACATAGTACCTGTTTTGATCATATTTATAATCATCCTTTTTTTCTGTCGTCTGATAAATGTTATAATGATACTGTCCTGCTGTTTTTACATTCAGTATAATCTCTGTTGCTGCATTCTTTTCCATTGTCCAGGAATACTGCATATTGCAGCTTCCGGCGGGCATTGGTGCGTCGCTTTGATCTGTTGTCATAATATAAGAAAATTCATCTGCAATGCCTTCCACTTCACTGTCAAAAATCTGTCTCACCGGAATTTTTACTACAGTACAATTATCAGATGCAAAAGCTGATATCTGCATGCTCAGAAAAAGGAGCATAGTCACCAATATGATAGTTACTTTTTTTAAATCAAGGATTTTCATGTTTTTTCTTTCCCTTCTTCATTTTTCTATCTACTATCAATAGTACGATAATAAGCAAAAGTATCCAGTAAATAGCCGGCACCTGAATCATCATTTCTTTAAATTCATCAATTCCCGTTCCCAGATTCTTGGCTTTCTCTTTCTCAGGATAGACCTGATCCGTAAGCCTTCCTACTAATATATTTCTTCCATTTGTCATCTCTGAAGTACATGTTATCAGAAGAACCAAATGGTCATTTTCCGTAAGTTCAAAGTTTCTTTTATATAAAGCATTGTCTGATATTTCCTGCAGACACGCCTGTTTTGCTTCCGGTTCCTCTGAACTGACACTGAACAGCCGTTCATTATAAGCATCTGCCTGGATCAATGCATAAAATTCAATTCCATGATCTTTTCCATCAAAAAAAAGATTTCCGTATGGATGTTCGTCAAAATACTCCTTATCTGTGAATAGCCCCACATCTCCAAACATCATGTGTTTTTCCATATGGTGTCCATAAATCATATTGTTAAAATCGGAAAAATCCGGTTTGTTTGCACAGTGCAAAAATATGGAACCACTTAAAGAATACTTGCCTTCGGCATCCGTATTCATATAAGTATCATCATCTTCTGCCTGAAGCAGCGGATAATTAACGTTTGTTTCATTTATTCGAATCCAGCCAATAATATCCGGATTGATTTTCTGCAATTCTTCAAAAGATTTCGTATGTTTTTCTGTTGGAATATAGGCTTCGTAGTTCTTCGCATCAGCCGCCTGATATACCTGATTGGAATCCCATAACATATAGCATGACAGGAACATTACCATAAGAATCAGCAATAACGCTATAAAATTCACCATATGATCGACTATTTTGACTAAAAACTTTGCTGCTTTTTTCATATGAAATATTCCTGAAATTTCCTTTCTTATTGCAAAAGGGAATGCGACGGAGTATCGCCGCACGCATTCCCTTTGCTGTTTCTTTTATGATTTTATAAAATTATTTCTGTACTTTTTTGCGTTTGAAAGCAACGAATCCAAACAGTGCTACAGCACAAAGAGCAACCATCAGAACGTATGGAAGAGTGTTCATGATAATACCAGTTGTTGGTACGTTGTTGAATTTGTTGGTTACGTCAACAATGTTCTTTTTCTGGCCGAGTTTACCACTGGCTGTAATTGCTTCATTGTATTTTGTTGCTGCTTTAGATGTCTCTACACCATTAAGTGTAACTACAGTGCTTCCCTTGTAGTTTGCTTTTGCAGCCTCAGTTACGGTAATCGTTGTTCCTACTGGAAGACCTGTGAATTTCATGTTCTCGCCATTTCCCAGCTGGAATGTACATTGTCCAGTCGCGTCTAACGTAACACCATTACCATCTTTGTCTTTTACACCGCCAAGTGTATTTGCATCTGTTCCTGCCGGGAATTCAAATTTTGCAGTAAAGTCGAATTTCTCAGTTGGAAGAGATTTTTGGTCATCTGTTACATTCTGAATAACCTTCTTGAATACGTTTAATGCACCGTATTTTTTATAGTCAGGATCTGGTGTAACTGGCTTGTCAGGATCTGGTGTACCTGTGCCAGCTTCCTGTACATAGGTGTTGACAAAGTTGAAACCATTCTTCTTTGCATCACTACCAATATCTACTTTACCTGTTGTTTCGCCATCTTTATCACCTTTTGTCTTATTTACAATGATCTTATCAATTTCAAGTGTTCCACCAGTTTTCTCAACAACATATACATCCATTCTATACTCAGCCTTGGACATAATCAGTTTTTCATATGCTGTCTCTGTAACAGACGGATCAGCCGTTTCGTTCTCTTTTACTGTATAGGAATATCTACCAGCTTCAGGAAAATCAGTGCCTACTAAATTAATTTTAGCAGTTTTTGTAGTTGTACCAAGATCAGTTGTTCCAAAACTAATTGTTGGAATTGTAACAGCATGAGCAGTATGTATTACATCATCCCCATCTGTAATCTGTGTAGCAGTAAAGCTGAATGTCTCTGCCTTTCCCACCTCAGTATTGTAGGTCTTGCTGATATAGGCTTCCTTTGCATTATTTACTGTGTCTGCTGTTGTTCCTTCCGCTGCCATTGCCGGCATTGCCATTCCCATTGTCATAGCACCTGCTGCGACAATAGCGAGCATTTTCTTAGTAAATTTTTTCATGCTCATTTTAGTTCCTCCCTTGTGAATTCTTTTGTTTTTTATTTGATTAATGGATCCGGTAATTAAATTCCCCTGCTCCGAATAATCGCGATGACTTTTCCTTTGACATCTTTTATATCAATACAACCATAAATTCGGCTGTCCGATGCCTGAGGTCTGTTATCTCCAAGTATAAATACCTGGCCGCTCCCGACTGTGACCGGGAAATCCACTCCATCTTTGAATTGGGTGGTATCAAAGTAAATGTCCTGAGATATCTGTTCTGCACCATTTATCTTTAGTCCGTTTTTGGTAATGTCAACGGTGTCTCCCGCTACCGCCACAACACGTCCGACCGTGGTTCTGCCGTCGTCTTTAAACACTGCAACGTCACCGGAAATAAACCTTTTATCCAATCGGTAATACATGACCAGATCACCGTCTTTGATTGCCGGTTTCATGGAGACATCATTTATTCTTACAATTCCATAGAGAAATGTAAAAATAAGAAATACTGCTAAGATAATAAATGCAATCTTCAATAACAACTGAACAATATCCTGTGCTACAGATGTTTCCTGTACTATATTGTTGTTTTCATTTGACCGTTCAGTTTCGTTCTTCATCCTATCCTTCCATAAAAATGGATGCCCATAACCCTTCTAGGGGATTTATTTGTTTTATGTCAACTCAGACATCCACGGTATTAGTTTGTACCCTTTATTATAGTGGTTTATTTTTTTATTCCAATGCAACAAACATGTAAAATGTCTGATGTATTTTTGCAAGTTTTGTTCCATAGCAGTGTTTATCTTATTTTCCGTCTTCTTCTGAAAAACAGAATCATGATAATACTTATGGCAAATAGTAACCATACATGCCTGCTTGTTCTCAGACGAACCCCTGTTTCCGGTATTAATTGTGTGTTTTCGTTTGTGATTTTTAACTCAATCACATCTCCTCGCGCAGCCTCAATCCGCTGTTTCATGACAGCTGTATTTCCATTCGATGTTGCCTGCACTGGATTTGAATACTTATCATTCTCTTCTTTTTTAGAAATCGAAACAGCGTATTTTGATGTATCAACAGTTTCTGTTACTATGATATCCGAAGATATATCTACATTTTTTAATGTAACTTTATCTCCATGTTTCAAAGAAGTTCTAATTGTCTTGCTACGCAGCTTTTGACCATCTTCCCAATAGAGAATTTCCATATCAAATGGCTTCTTGCGGTTTCCAAGTGGACCAGTGACTTCCTTTGTAATCTCAACCGTCACCCCGCCTTTTTGCGGATGATTGACGATATGTCTGTCCGAAACAGCTCTCCAGGTATTTGTCATCGATGATTTCTCATATAGGAATAAAATATCGGATTCTACATCGACCATATATAAATTAAAGTTATCCTGATACTGTGTTTTGGTTTTATCTGCTTTGTCCTTTTGTTTGGAGTAACAGATTCTACCATCCTAGTTATCGTCCGTTCTCAAAGTCCTCCGGTAATTGAAGCATTCCATTTTCATCTGTTTCTAAGGAACGATACGTCGTACACGTTTTCCATCCTTTTTCAGAACGATATCGTCCTTGCTCTGTGTATTGTCATAATCTACTGTATATCCTGTATCATCCGCATATTTTTTCCGGTTCCAGCCAGGCAAGAATACGTTTTTGCTGGTATTCTTTCAAAAATGGCTGGTTTGGCATAACAGCGATGCTGACAACAATGATTGCTGCCGGAATTGCAATTGCAAGTGCAGTGCCAATGAACTTGTAACTCAATCCACCGATGTACATCAAAATACAAAACAGCGCCGCAATACAAAGTGTATTTGAAAGGTTTGGCTGTTTATAAATTAAAAGCAGAGAAGGTGCAATCAGTAAAACAGACTTTACAATTGTAAGTGGTTCCTTCATACGCGCTTCATGATTCATCAAAAATTTTGCGAAAAACAAAATCATAAAAATTTTAGTAAAATCAGAAGGCTGCAATGTTGTAAAACCTAAATTGATCCACCTCTTTGCACCATTTAATTCCATTCCCAAAAAGTGTACATATAACAATAAAAGCAGATTAAAACCATAAATCAGCCAATATAGATTTAATAGCCATTCATAATCAATCATAGAGATTATCACCATAACAATAATTCCCATTATGATACCAATAATCTGTTTCATCTGCGATGATGGCTCGGCACTTCCGACAGCTAAAACGCCAATTATGGAAAGTGCAAGCACCGACAACACTAATAAAAATTTAAAATCTTTTATATGATAGGGTTTCGATAGTTTCACGATTCTTCTCCTGTAAGTTTAATAAATATTGTTGAACGTGTAAATTGAACGTCAAACGTCTCCGGAGTTACTTCCATGTATTTTGAAATTGTCTTATACAATTCCAATTGTACTTTTTCTAATGCATCGGGTGTACAGTTTACGCGGTCTGAAACAAGTAATACTTTCAGCCTGTCTTTTGCAATTAAAACAGAAGGTTTTCTTTTGATTGTTTCAAATACGGCCATCTTTGCAGCACCTCCTAATGTTTCTGAAAAATACGAGTCAGTTTGGTGAAGAAACCGGTATTGGAATCTAAATTCAGGAACGGAACTTCTTCACCTAAAAGCCGCTTACAAAATATTAAAATATGCTTTTCCTGCCATGGAGTCAAGTCCGATAACAGGCTCTCCCTGATTTGTTCCAATCACAATCTGTTCGTCATCCGGAATTGCTCCCAAAAGATTGACTGCTAAAATCTTCAGTAACATCCTCTACTGACATCATATCTCCTCTTTTTACCATATCCATTCGGATACGATGATGATCAGGTCAATTTTTTTATCTGATTTTTTCCAGCAATCCGATAATGCGGTCTGCATCACTGGATTGCTGATACTTCCGGAGTTGTTACAATGACTGCGTGATCTGCTCCTGCAATTGCATTTTGAAATCCTTGTTCAATTCCGGCAGGACAATCCAAAAGTATGTAATCATATTCTTCTTTTAATTCTTCCGTCAGTTTTTTCATCTGCTGTGGAGAGATTGCAGACTTATCTTTTGTCTGCGCTGATGGCAGAAGATAGAGATTGTCATATCGCTTGTCCCTGATCAACGCCTGTTTCATACGGCAATTTCCCTCAATGACATCTACCAGATTATATACGATACGATTTTCAAGTCCCATGACAACATCTAAGTTTCGAAGTCCTAAATCCGTATCAATCACCACAACTTTTTTGTCTAATTTTGCAAGCCCTGCTCCTAGATTGGCAGTCGTTGTTGTCTTTCCAACGCCACCCTTCCCTGATGTAACTACAATAACTTCACCCATTTTAAATTCCTCCTACATGCTTTTTTATATCTGCGGGTCTGTTTGACATTTTTCTTTTGTGCTTTAAAAAGGGTTCTGAACGTATTTTCCGGTTAATCTCCTCGTATCTCTGAACCAAGTGAAGAAGCAGTTCCGGTTACAAGATCGGCATCATCTGCCAGATTAAAATATTTTCTAACCATATCTCTTCCGATCTCAGCAGGATAACCAGAATTATATCCATATGCAATACGTGCACTGACTGCAATCTGCGGTTCATCAGCTGGTGCGTATCCCACAAACAATACGTGGTCCGCATGCGCTTTGCTATGCTGTGCAGTACCGGTCTTTCCTGCCATTTGGATTCCGCCATCCCGCACGCTTTTAAAGCGGCTGTCGCGTTCTACCATCTGTTCCATACCTTCTTCAATCAAATCAAAGCTACTACTGCTAATTTCACTTTCCTCAATCTGTTTATATAATGTAGGCTCAAACTCTTTGACAAGATTACCGTCAACATCTTCAATTTTACTCAAAAGTGTAAGATCATACACGGTACCTCGATTTGCAATAGCTGTCACATATTTTGCAAGCTGGCTTGTTGTAAAGAGGTTTGTACCCTGTCCGATTGCAGAACGGACAGCATCCTCATCACTGACACGAGGTTCAGATTCTGGAATTTCAAGACCGGAAGTCTCTCCAAGACCAAACATCTCCGCGTATTTCGCAAGTTTGTCAGTTCCGACATCCGAAGAGTAATTTCCTTCAGATGATAAACCAAGACGATATCCGACATCAAAGAAAAAGTTGTTACATGAATGTGCCAGCGCACCGGTTACGGTTAAGTTGCCGTGCCCTCCAGGATAAATCCAACATTTCGGACTAGGGGTAATATTTTTATATGGTCCATAACATCCAATCGTAGTACTTCCGGTAATAATACCTTCTGAAAGCCCCGCCGCTGAGGATACCATCTTATAGGTAGATCCAGGTGCGGTTGTCTCTTGAGTAGCTTTATTGTAAAACGGCTGTGAAAGATCTACATACAATTTATTGTAGTAGTCTGAATCCATTGTATTGGCAAGTCGATTGTTGTCATATCCCGGATAAGAGACAAGTGCAAGTGTTTTTCCTGTCGCAACTTCAGTCATAACAAATGATCCGGTGGACGGTTCAACACCTAACTGCCCTGGGGTAATTTCCAGACTTTCAATCTTGCTGCGAATGAAATCATACGCCGATATTGATCCTGATGCAAGTCTGTTATATTGATCCTGTTGTTCATCAAGCGGAAGTACATTTTGTTCATATAACAGCATACATACCTGACTTCCACGAAGCGTTCCATCTTTGATCATGTACTGGTAAATAAGTTTTTCAAAATTGCTGTCTGTTTTCAGATAGTCATTGATAAACGTTAATATTCCCTGGTACAGTTCTCCGGCATTTGAATATTTTTCGTCGGAAGATACGTAATCCTGAATGACAGAAGTATCAATCCAGTTCTTTGAAATGGCATAATTCAAGTACTCTTTCAAACTGATTGATTCATCTGTTTTCCAAGCTTTATAGGTCTCATCGTTCGTATCAATTTTATCTTTCATAATAATTTCCGTCTTGGAAGTAAGTAGATCCGCCTCAATATAATTCATATATGCCTGCATCTCTTTCGACAGATCTTCATATGGTTCTGCTGATGAAGATTGCAGCTCTGTTATAATCTCATTAATGGCAGTATCCAGTCTTTGACTGTATGCAGCATAGACCTCCTGCTCAGTCGCCTGTGCCTCACTCGTCGCAAAGTGATCAATATCTAAAATCTCATTTGCAAAAAATGCATTATAGATATCACCGACCGGAATAATAATATCGGAATTTCCCTCTGGATCTCTGGTATAATCAAGAGCCGCCGTCATTTTTTTCAAAATAATACCTGCAAGCTTTTCCTCTATTAAATTGTACGCCGTAATCTGCAGATTCTTATCGATAGAATATAAAGGTTATTGCCTGCCTTCGGCTCCTTATCTTTCTTGCTTTCAATAACTTTTCCCACACTGTCGACATATACCGTTTCTTTTCCTTTTTCACCCTTGCAGATATTTCATCCATTGTCTGCTCGATACCTGATTTTCCTACAATATCTGTCAGAGAATACGATTTCTGCTGTTCTTCGCTCAGATCGTCGTACTCTTCCTGAGAGATCTTTCCGGTGTATCCAAGAATGGATGAAAAATATTTACTGTCCGGATATTCTCTCAGAGATTCCTCTCCGATACTGATTCCTTGAAGATCAGATAGATTTTCCATGATAACCGCCACTGTCTGGTCACTGACATCAGAAGCAATGGTTGTTGGAATATACTTCTGGAAACTGTTTAAATGCATTCCATATCGGATTGTCACAAGCTGAAGGACACGGGATTTTCCATATTTTTCTTCGTATTTTTCCTGATCAATACCAAATCCCCAAGATTTTCCACGCTTATTCGCACAGAGAAAATCCATGACTTCCTGCGGCGTAGAATTTTTTTCATCTTCCGATAACTTATCAATTGTTGTATATCCATAAATATCGGCAAGAAAACGCAGTCTTCTGGTACCTTCCGAGTAAAGAAATTCATATTCATTATTAGAGTTTAGAATAATTCCAAAATCATTTACAATCGAATCTCCATTTTTTTCTACCATATCAATGACGCTATTGATTGTTTTATTAATAAGTTTATTTTTCTGTTTGGTATCTTCATAAGAACCATTATCTTCAATCTGTACGGAATAAGCGAGCTTGTTTGTAGCAAGCACCTCCCCGTT
>ENA-OQAB01001577-OQAB01001577.1-human-gut-metagenome-genome-assembly--contig:-NODE-1577-length-10696-cov-3.098496_pt1 | contig 10696 bp, 9 predicted proteins | sample MGYA00242490_ERZ504517 | MGnify/ENA primary metagenome ERZ504517 (study PRJEB26092, sample SAMD00036298) | human gut metagenome | host: Homo sapiens | study: EMG produced TPA metagenomics assembly of... | reverse complement strand
GTTTGAAGAAGATCTACTAGAGGCTTTGCAGCCGGAAAACTGTGTTGCGGCAAGAACTTCTTATGGCGGACCTGCTTTTTCTGAAAATGCTAAACAATTTTCACGCGGAGACGTACTGTTGGCAGAACAGCAGGTAGTATTAGATGATTTAAAAGCAAGAATATAATTAATTTAAGAAATTTTTGCAAAATATATTAAACTCGTGCATTTCGCATAGCGAAGTACACGAGTTTTTTGTTATAATATATATTAGAATATTGTTGTCTAAAAAATACTTAGGAAACAGGTGAAGAGTTTGTTATTGCAGCTGCAGGGATTATTAAAAACGATAAGCATTTTAGATGTTTTGGATATTTTAGTTGTTGCTTATTTCCTTTTCCGTATATACTTAATGTTAAAAAACACTCGGGCCGCAACTTTAGTCAAAAGGTCTTTTGGTCTTAGCTGTTATTTTATTTATCAGTAAATGGCTGAATCTGCATGTTATTACCTGGCTTTTGGAAAAAAGTATGACAGTAGTCATGGTCGCGCTGCCTGTAGTTTTTCAGCCGGAACTGCGTCGTGCGCTTGAGCAGATTGGTCGCGGGCGTTTATTTCATAAGCATAACGAACTTGATGAAAAAGAACTGGAAGATATGCTGAATGCCGTTACTAATGCTACGGAAATTATGAGTCGTAGAAAAATAGGCGCATTGATGGTTTTTGAACGGGAGACAGGTTTGGAAGAGAGAATTGAAACCGGAGTGCCGATTGACGGTTTGATTTCAGATAGTTTGCTGCTCAATATTTTGAACCGGATACACCCTTACATGATGGCGCTGTTGTTATACGCGGTAATCGTATCGTAGCAGCAAGCTGCCTGCTTCCTTTAACAGAAGCACGTAATCTGAGCCAGGAGTTGGGAACGCGCCATCGTTCTGCTATCGGTATTTCCGAACAGTCAGATGCTCTGGTTTTAGTCGTCAGCGAAGAGACCGGCACGATTTCTCTGGCCCGTAACGGTGAATTGCATCGCTATCTGACCGGCGAAGATATTAAAAGCTTATTAAGAGCTGCTGTAGTACAGCCTTCTCTGAATTGGAAACAGGTTATCAATGATAAAATCAAAGAGATTCGGGGTGGCAAATGATGGGGAATTTCTTTGATCGTGAAAATATGTTGGCACGGGTCATCGCGTTTCTTATTGCCTGTGCGTTATGGATGTATGTTATGAATGAACAGAACCCACTTGTAGAACGTAATTATGTGGTTAATTTGGAACTGCGTAATGTCCCGGAAGGTATGATTGTACTTAATACTCCTGATAAAGTGCGTGTTAAGGTTCAGGCTCAAAGAACGGTTTTAGGTGATATAACGGAAAAAGAAGTTACGGCCTATGTTGATTTTGCTGACAAAAATATAGGACAGCAGGCCTTGCCTGTTAAAGCACAGTTTAATCAGGGGACCGTGTTGGAAGTATATCCCAATAATATTTATGCTTATCTTGATTCTGTTACAGAAAAGGTAATGGAGGTTGATACGCGTGTTATCGGTATACCTGCTTCTGATTTTACTTTAAGTAAACGAGAGGTCATTCCTGACAGTGTAACTGTAAAAGGTGCTACGCATCGTATCAATGAGATGGCTAGAGTTGTGGCACCTGTTGATGTCAGTGAGCGAGAAAATGATTTTCAAGTTGAAAGTACATTGATAGCGATGAGCGCTAATGGTTTGGAAATGCCTGATTTGCAGATTTCACCTGCTAAAGCACAGGTAAAAGCTTCATTAGTACGTCAGATGATTACAGTTGAAGTACCGGTAGTTGTAGAAACTACTGGAGCATTAACTGGCGGAATGACCATGAAACGTGCAGTCTGTGAACCTGCAACAGTGAAATTGACAGCCGAACCTTCCATTTTGCAAAGTATAACAGAAGTAAAGACACAGCCAGTAGATTTAGGTAAATTCAGTGCTAATGGCAATGTAGAAGCGGTACTTTTGTTGCCTGAAAAAACAATGGCTGATACTCATACGGTAAAGGTACATATTGAGGCGGAATGAGAAAGGATTACTAATGAGGTTAAAGGTGAATAATGTCAGGGTTTCGCTTTTGGAGGAAACATCTGTTAAAGAGGCAGCCGCTAAAAAACTGGGATTAAAAAAACAGGATATTGAGAATTTGCAAATAGTACGGCGGGCAGTTGATGCCCGCCGTAAAAATAATATTTCCTTAATTACCATGTTTTGATTGATTTAGAAATATCTTCTAAGCAGTTAGGTAGATTGGTTAAGGATAAAGATGTCACTTTATTGGCAGAAGAAAGTCTTGTTGAACCTGATTTGGGTGTGGAAAAAATAGTTGGACGGCCGTTGGTTATTGGAGCGGGGCCGGCTGGTTTGTTAGCTGCATTGGAGTTGGCTCGATATGGTTATAGGCCCTTGATACTGGAACGTGGTAAACCTGTAGCACAAAGAGTGGATGATGTGCAGCGTTTTTGGAAAGACGGAAAATTTGATCCAGATTCTAATGTCCAGTTTGGTGAGGAGGCGCCGGTACTTTTTCCGATGGTAAATTGACCACTCGTGTCAATGATCCGGTGATGGGAAGAATTTTAAAAGATTTTGTGCAGGCGGGTGCTCCTAAGGAAATTTTATACGAACATAAGCCGCATGTGGGCACAGATCAATTACGTGTGATGGTTATGGGCTTGACAAATGAAATACGTGTCTTTGGCGGTGAAATACGTTATAATGCCCATGTCGTTGATTTTATAGTTAAAGAAAATAGTTTGAGCGGAGTAATTCTTTCTGACGGTGAAAAAATCATGAGCAATGCGGTTATTCTAGCATGTGGTCACAGTGCGCGTGATACTTATTCCAGATTGCTGCAGCTTGGAATTGGTATTGAAGCAAAACCATTTGCCATAGGGGTACGGATTGAGCATTCGCAGGAACTTATAGATAAGGCACAGTATGGTGATTTTGCAGGACATCCACGTTTGGGGGCAGCAGATTACGCATTAGTCCATCATACTCCGGATAAGAGTAGAACTGCATATTCTTTTTGTATGTGCCCTGGTGGTATGGTCGTTGCGGCAGCATCTGAAGCAGGTGGTGTAGTAGTAAATGGTATGAGTATGTATCAGCGTGATTCCGGGATTGCCAACAGTGCACTTGTTGTAAATGTAGGTCCTCAGGATTTTGGTACGGATCCGCTTGCCGGAATGGAGTTTCAGCGGTATTATGAAAAGCTGGCGTTTAAGGCTGGCGGAAGTTGTTATAATGCGCCGGCACAGAATGTTGCAAGCTTTTTGAAATATTTGCAGCCCGATTTACGGTGTAATATTAAGGCTACTTACAGACCTGGATTGACCGCTTGTGCGTTAGACAGCGTTCTTCCTGACTTTGTTACAGATACTTTACGTTCGGGAATACTTGCTTTTGACAAAAAAATTCAAGGTTTTGCGGATGGCGGCGCTTTGCTTACAGGTATCGAAACAAGGACTTCTGCGCCGGTAAGAATTATGCGTAATAATGATACTAAAGTATCAATTACTCATAACGGATTATATCCGTGTGGTGAAGGTGCCGGCTATGCGGGAGGAATTATGAGTGCATCCTTAGATGGTTATCATGTCGCCAGGGCTGTAATGGCAAAATTTACACCATTTTTTTAAAGGCTTGTCACTTGGTGATAAAAGTTTATAATAAGCTGATAATAAAAATCCTTTGTTCGGAGGTCTTGAAATGGCTCGTTTGTTTGGTACTGATGGTGTGCGTGGAGTTGCTAATGTTGAATTAACGCCAGAACTCGCTTTTAAATTAGGGCGCGCTGCGGCAACTTATTTTGGAAGGGAAACTACTACACCGAAAATCATTATTGGTCGTGATACGCGTTTATCAGGCACGATGCTGGAAGCTGCTTTAGCAGCTGGTATTTGCTCTGCTGGTGGTAACGCGCATCTTTTAGGCGTTATGCCTACTCCGGCAGTATCGTTTCTGACACCGGAAGTGAAGGCCAATGCTGGAGTAGTTATTTCTGCTTCGCATAATCCTTTTGAAGATAATGGCATTAAATTTTTCTCTAAAACTGGGCATAAGCTGCCGGATGCAGTAGAGGATGAGATTGCTGAACTGGTAAGCCTGCCTGTAGAATGCAGTAAGAATCCCCGCGGTTCTTCTGTTGGGCAGGTTATTGTGGAAGAAGGCCTTGATAAGCTGTATATAGATCATGTTATTGCAGCTGCTCCATGTAAACTTAATGGACTGAAGGTTGTGATGGATTGCTCTAACGGTGCCAACAGTGTCATTGCTCCGGTTATTTTACGCTCTTTAGGGGTTGAGGTTGTAACGATTTTTAATCAGCCTAACGGCATTAACATCAATAATGGCTGTGGATCAACGCATCTTGAAGCATTACAGGCTAAAGTAGTTGAGGTTGGTGCTGATGTTGGTATTGCCAACGATGGTGATGCAGACCGTTGTTTGGTTGTAGATGAAAAGGGGGAAGCTCTTGACGGTGACCAAATGATGTTGATTTGCGCACTGGAACTGATGAAAAAGAAACAGCTGAAAGATAATGTGCTCGTTACAACTGTTATGAGTAATGTCGGGTTGCATCAAGCTATGAAAAAATATGGCGGTTCCTGTGTAAAAACAGCTGTTGGTGATCGTTATGTGTTAGAAGAAATGTTGAAAAATGGATATAGTTTGGGCGGGGAACAGTCCGGGCACATTATTTTTTCAAGATTTGCAAAAACTGGTGATGGCATTTTAACCGCCGTACAGCTTCTCGGGGCGTTGGTTCAAAATAACAAACGACTCTCAGAAATGGGGGCGATGATGACAAAATATCCTCAGATTCTGCTTAATGTACGTGTTGCTGACAAGCATGGCTGGGAAGAAAAAGAATCTATAAAGAATATTATAAAAAAAATATCAGGAAGAGCTTGGTGACAACGGCCAGATTTTGGTACGGGCATCTGGAACCGAACCTTTGATCCGTATTATGGCTGAAGGACCCCAGCAAGAACGCTTAGAAGAGATAGCAAGTGCTATTGCCGAAGTTGTCAACAGCGAACTGGGATAACTGGTCAGCATTGACCTAATAGTCAAAATATAGTACAATAACAATGGTTACAAGGACGTGCCGCGTGGGACAAGCCAAGCCTGCGCGGCATGTTGTGTGCTCAGCATACACTTGTTACCATAAGCGCAAGTGCCGCCTTTGGCGGCAGACGAGGGAGAGGTTTATCGATCAGTCAGCGGGTACCTCTCGGCTAGCTGCAGGCCGTAAGCAGACTACAAATTCCGGCGGTAACGACGGTGACAAAATGTCTGTGGCAGAATTGGCAATATACATTTAGGAGGATACAACTATGTGTGGTATCGTTGGTTATATTGGTAATAATCAAGCAGCGCCGTTTTTACTGGACGGCATGAGCAAGCTTGAGTACCGCGGTTATGATTCCGCTGGTATCGCTGTTTATGAAAAAGGTAAGATCACTGTTGAGAAATGTGTAGGCCGTCTTGATTCTTTGCGTCAAAAATTGGATGGTCATATGCCTGAAGGCACCATGGGTATAGGACATACTCGTTGGGCTACGCATGGACGTCCGTCCGACCGTAATTCTCATCCGCACACTGATGCCAGCGGGGAGTTTGTTGTTGTGCATAATGGTATTATTGAAAATTATCTGGTTCTGAAGGAAGATTTGATTGCCAAAGGGCACAAATTTGTTTCTGAAACAGATACTGAAGTTGTGGCACATTTAATGGCTGCATATTATGATGGAGACTTTGAAGAAACTGTAAAAAGAGTTTTGCGTGTTATTGAAGGATCCTATTCGCTGGTGTTTATGTGTGCCAAAGAACCGGAGAAAATAATTTGCACAAAAAAAGATAATCCTTTGGTTATTGGACTTGGTGAAGGCGAAAATTTTATTGCTTCCGATATACCGGCTATTATTGCTAAGACACGCCGTACGTTTATTATGAGTGATGGTGAAATTGCTACTGTCACTAAAGACAGTGTCTGGGTACAGGATATAAATGGAACACCGATCAGTAAAAAGGTTTTTGAAGTAAATTGGAATGCAGAGGCTGCTGAAAAAGGCGGTTTTGAACATTTTATGCTTAAAGAAATTTACGAACAACCAAAATCTATCCGTGATACAATGACTGGGCGCGTACCGAAAGATTCTCACGGAATTGAATTTACTGAACTTGGCTGGACAGAAGAAGAAATGGCAGGTATCAATAAGATTTTTATTGTTGCCTGTGGCACTGCTTATCATGCAGGTATTGTTGGAAAATACTATTTGGAACAGCTGGCACGGATTCCGGTAGAAGTCGATATTGCCAGTGAATTCCGTTATCGCAGTCCTTTAGTTGATGGCAACAGTTTGACGATAGTTATCAGTCAGTCAGGTGAAACCAGCGATACTTTGGCTGCTTTGAAAGAGGCTAAGCGCCTTGGTTCCCGTACTTTGGCGGTTACAAATGTCGTAGGTTCTTCTATTTCCAGAGAAGCTGATCAGGTTGTTTATACCTATGCTGGCCCAGAAATTGCTGTAGCTTCTACTAAAGCTTATACTACACAACTTTTAGTAATGCTGATGCTGGCTATTTATGTTGGACGTTTGCGCGGTACTTTAGATATTGCCAAAGCGCATAAGCTTGTGGAAGGGTTACACGATATCCCTGAGCAGATTCATAAGCTACTGGAAAATGTAGATCAGATTAAAGTTTTTGCAACCCGTTATGGCAGCAGTGAAGATGCATTTTTCCTGGGCCGCAGCCTTGATTATGCTGTTGCGCTGGAAGGTGCTTTGAAGCTTAAAGAAATATCTTATATCCATGCCGAGGCTTATGCAGCGGGAGAACTGAAACATGGTACTTTGGCTTTGATTGTTGAAGGTGTGCCGGTAATCGTTTTAGCTACACAGCCTGATGTTTATGATAAAACAGTCAGCAATCTGCAGGAAGTAAAAGCGCGTGAAGCGATGGTCATTGCAATTGCTTTTGAAGGGGATGACAGTATTGCAAAATATGCTGATCATGTTATTTTCATTCCCAGAACAGATAAATATCTAGCTCCGTTGCTTGCTGTCCTACCTTTGCAGCTGTTAGCTTATTATGCTGCTTTAACTCGTGGCTGTGATGTTGATAAGCCTAGGAATCTTGCTAAATCAGTAACAGTTGAATAAAAATAACGCCTGCCGGAATTTTTTGGCAGGCGTCTTTTTGTGTCCGTCTTGAAAGTTATTTTGGTAGAGTTAGCTAATAGTGCGAAAAATATGCTATAATAGCGGTAACAATAATTATTATCGAAAAGGAGTATTGTATGAACAATTCTGTTGCTTTATTATATAATTTCAATGAAGAAAAGTTAAAAATGATTAAAATGGTCTGTATGATGATGCAGGTGAGGTTTAAAGAGGTTGCAAGAGCAGAGTATGAGCAGCCGCTGGGAGCTTTATTGGGAATTTCTGGAATAGAAAATCACGGAGAAGTTTATCAGGGAGAAGAATTTCAGGAAGAAATGTTGGTGCTGCATGGATTTGACGGCAGCAAGTTACAAAAATTTTTAATTGCTTTGCAGCGTGTAGGGGTAGGAAGAATAGAGTTAAAAGCGATGATTACGGAAAATAATAAAAGTTGGAATGGCCTGGCTTTATATGAGGAACTTTGCCAGGAAAGAGAAGCTTTTAAGAAGATGGAAGCTGAAAGACGTAATAAAGTACAAAAGTAAAAGTAAAACCGCGGTTTACCGCGGTTTTACTTTTTTTCTAAAATATTTTCAGAAATTATACAAGCTAAAATTATTACAGCTCCGCTCATACCTGTAAAAGTTAATTTTTCATTAAGTAAAAAGTATGAGGCCGCAGCAGTTAAAATAGGTTGAGTACATTGCAGCATTGATACTAAGGAGGAAGATAAGAATTTCAAGGCAGCGTTTTGCAGAAAATAAGCCAGGCAGGTACATGTAATAGCCAGATAGATAACAACAGCCCAGGCTTCTGGTTGAATTTTAGTGATAGTGCTGATATCGTCGAATAATAAAGCTCCTGCGATGCTGATAACTGCCGTAATAAAGGTTTGAATAGCAGAAATAGTGATAGCATCTGTTGCTTTCAGAGATTTTTCTCCAAAGACCAGTGCTCCTGCGACGCTGACTGCTGTAAGCAATGCCCATAAATCTCCCTGGTTAAAAGAAAACGTTCCTCCATTACTACAGAGTAGATACATACCGAAAATGACCAATAGTTGTATAGGAAGATGTGAAAGTTTATAAGGTCGCTGTAAGACTATTATTGACAAAAGCGGTGCGAAAATTACTGATAAGGACATAATAAAGCCAACATTCGTTGCCGTAGTTCCTTCTAATGCCAGATTACATGAAATATAAGCTGAAGCCATACATAATCCTGCTGGCAGATATTGGCTTGCAGAAAGTACCTGCAGCTGTTTCCTTAAGCGTGTTGCAAAGAAAATTGCGAAGAGAGAAAAAGCCAGACCAAAACGAAAGGCCAGACACCATAAAGGTGTGATACTGGCAAAAGCAATTTTAGTGAGTGGATTACCTAAGCCGTATAGAAAACTTTGCAACAATATGAAAATGATATATTTATTATGTGAATTGTTTATCATCTTTCTCCTTGGATACAAATTGCAAAATAAAATACATTGTGAGTTATATTTTAACAGCTAAATTCGACTAATGCAAACTGTTTTGTAAATCAAGATGATTGTTTTGACAATAAAAGGCGTTTTTTTGCCAGTAATGATTGAAACTCTGCTTCTAATTTTTCAGTTGGATTGAGGCTAAGGCGACTGATAATTTCAGCCAGTTTATTTTCTATAAGTAAAATATCTGCTGTTGCTTCAGTATACTCAGTGCTTATTTGTTTATTTGAGTAGTCGTCATATGGCCCAGGGAAAAAGTTCAGTTTTGTTCCATCAAAGACTAATAAATTTTTAGCAATGGCTTTAAGCAGGCGGCGGTCATGGGTTGTAAAAATCAAAGTTCCTGGATAATTGCATAATAATTCTTCTAAAGCAGTTACAGCATCCAGATCCAAGTGATTGGTTGGTTCGTCTAGCATAAGTACATTACAGTCACTGACTAATATTTTTGCTAAAGCAGCTTTGACTTTTTCACCGCCGCTTAAAAGCTGTATTGGTTTAAAAAAATCTTTGCGTTTGAAACGAAGTCTTATTAAAACAGTACGTAATAAAGCTTCGCTTTGTGAAGACGTTGACTGCAGGTTACGGAGCAGGTTTTTATCAGGATCAAGAATATCAATATCCTGACTGAAGTAACCTATTTTTGCTCCGCCGGCTATTTGCACATTTGGCAAGTGTTTGTTGTGTGCTTTTAAAAATTGTTTGAGTAAAGTTGTTTTCCCGCAGCCGTTTGGTCCGATGATGGCAAGTTTGTCGCCGGATTTTACTGAAAAACTTGCTGTTTGCCAGAGCGGTTTTTTATCAATAATATAAGACCAGTTATGTGCTCTTACTAAAATTTTGTCCCTGCCATAGTTTTGAAGACAGTAAATTCATTTTTATTATTGGTAAGGATTGTCTTTTTTCTTATCTGTTTAAGTTTGTCTAACCTCGTCAGTAGGGATTGACCTGTTTGTTGTAACTTTTTCTGTTTTTTTAGCAAAGTAGGGTTTAGCTCCGGTAATCCTGGCTTCTGATAAAGATATCTTCGTGGTTTTAACAGCTTTTTGCGCTTGCTGCTGTTTGGCAGAAAAAGCTGTTTCTAAATGAGTTTTTTGCATAATATATTTACGATAAGCTTGATCATGAGTTTTTTCAGAAATTATCTTTTGCTGCTGATAATTACTGTAATTACCTTGATATATTTGAAGTTGTTTATCGTCCAAAGCCCAGATTTCATTGCATAATGCATCTAAAAAATCACGATCGTGGGAAACTAATATTAAGGCTCCTGAGTAATGCCGAAGTTCCTTTTCAAGCCATAACAAATGGTCCATATCAAGATTATTAGTTGGTTCGTCTGCCAGCAGCAAACCGGATTGTTGTTTGAGCGCCTGCAGGATGTAGGCTTGAGTCGTTTCGCCACCACTTTTGGAGAGTCTTTCTTTTAATTGCGGTAGTATAGTCATTGTTGTTTTGCAAATGATTTTTGCGGCTGCAGGAATTGGTCTTATACCTGCTAATAACTCTAATAAAGTTGTTTTTCCACTTCCGTTCAGCCCGATCAGGCCTATACGGCTTTTTGTATGTAGTTTTAAAGCAGGCAGTTTGAATAATAGTCTTTCGCCTAAATAATATTTAAATGAATTGGTTTCGAGGATGTACATATAATTTCAACTCCTAACTTTCGAAGACAATAAAAACCTCCCGATTCAAGACAGAATGGGAGGTGTAAAGGTAGACTTAGCCTCAAATCGCAGAAAATGATCCATTCTGACTTACTGATAAAAGACAACACTTAACAAAGCTTTTGGTTTTAAGCTGTTTTTGTGTCTTTTTCAGATAAGGTGCGAAATTGGATCAGTTTTTTCATTCGTTCAAGTGTCCTTTCAATATTCATAATTATATTTTATAATATAGGATTATAAAAATCTTTTGTCAAACTAAAACTCCAGTCCCATCAAAAGATGGGAAATAAAAATCAGCGCTGGCAGCGGTATCTTCCTGAAACAAAGCCGTCTTCAAATACCGGAATTGAAAAAGGTACTGC
>ENA-OQAB01001576-OQAB01001576.1-human-gut-metagenome-genome-assembly--contig:-NODE-1576-length-10697-cov-2.472753_pt1 | contig 10697 bp, 8 predicted proteins | sample MGYA00242490_ERZ504517 | MGnify/ENA primary metagenome ERZ504517 (study PRJEB26092, sample SAMD00036298) | human gut metagenome | host: Homo sapiens | study: EMG produced TPA metagenomics assembly of... | reverse complement strand
GTTTTTGCTTGCTTCTGATACTCCGCTGCGTCCGTGAATGACGACGGTGCTACTGTTCCTACTAGACACGTCTGCTTAAACTGGGCGATGTTCTTTGATTCTGATTCTTTCGGGCAATTTATTCATACGATCACCTTATTTATATAGGTTTATGTGCTCTGCACACAATAATAATCTTAATATTTTCGATACAAATATATAACAATTTTTGTAATTACGAAAATTGTTGTATCTTTGTGCCCGCACACGAAAGGTGTGTGGTATAACTCTGTTTATGTATTAATAGTCATGTAATCAGTAGTTTAACTCATAAAATGGGGTAAAAATGATAAATTGAAAGTTCATAATATTAATAACTTAGAATTTAAAACATAAGATTATGGGAAAGAAAGTCGTTACATTAGGCGAAATCATGCTTAGATTGTCAACTCCAGGTAATACCCGCTTTGTTCAGTCTGACTCTTTTGATGTAGTATATGGTGGTGGAGAAGCGAACGTTGCAGTAAGCTGTGCCAACTACGGACATGAAGCCTATTTCGTAACCAAATTGCCGAAACATGAAATCGGACAGTCTGCTGTAAACGCATTGCGTAAATATGGTGTAAAGACAGACTTTATTGCTCGTGGTGGCGACCGCGTAGGTATCTACTATCTGGAAACAGGCGCTTCTATGCGTCCCAGCAAGGTTATCTATGACCGTGCTCATTCTGCTATCGCTGAAGCTGATGCTGCCGACTTCGATTTTGATGCTATTATGGAAGGTGCTGACTGGTTCCACTGGTCCGGTATCACTCCGGCTATTTCTGACAAAGCTGCCGAACTGACTCGTCTGGCTTGCGAAGCAGCTAAGCGTCATGGCGTAACTGTATCGGTTGACTTGAATTTCCGTAAGAAACTGTGGACAAAGGAAAAAGCACAGTCTATCATGAAACCGTTGATGAAGTATGTGGATGTATGTATCGGTAACGAAGAGGATGCGGAACTGTGTCTGGGCTTCAAACCGGATGCTGACGTTGAAGCAGGCCACACAGATGCTGAAGGCTATAAAGGTATCTTCCAGCAGATGATGAAAGAATTCGGATTCAAGTATGTGGTTTCTACATTGCGCGAATCTTTCTCTGCTACTCACAATGGTTGGAAAGCTATGATATACAATGGCGAAGAATTCTATACTTCCAAACGTTATGATATCGATCCGATTATCGACCGTGTAGGTGGTGGTGACTCTTTCTCCGGCGGTATTATCCACGGTTTGATGACTAAGCCTAACCAGGGTGCAGCTCTTGAATTCGCTGTTGCTGCATCTGCTTTGAAACACACAATCAATGGTGACTTTAACCTTGTTTCTGTAGAAGAAGTGGAAGCATTGGCTGGTGGTGACGCAAGCGGTCGCGTACAGCGATAGTTGAGAGTTGAGAATGGAGAGTTGAGAGTTTGAAAAATCAATTCATTTAAAATAAGAAATTAAGATGGCAAAATTCGATAAAATAGCCGTATTGAATAAAATCGGCTCTACAGGTATGGTTCCTGTATTCTATCACAAAGATGCGGAAGTGGCAAAGAAAGTAGTAAAGGCTTGTTATGACGGTGGTGTTCGTGCTTTCGAATTCACCAACCGTGGTGACTTTGCACAGGAAGTATTTGCTGAAATCGTGAAATATGCAGCAAAAGAATGTCCTGAAATGGCTATCGGTATCGGTTCAATCGTTGATCCGGCTACTGCTGCTATGTATCTTCAGTTAGGAGCTAACTTTGTGGTAGGTCCGTTATTTAATCCGGAAATCGCTAAGATATGTAACCGTCGTCTGGTAGCTTATACTCCGGGTTGTGGTTCTGTATCTGAAGTAGGTTTTGCGCAGGAAGTAGGTTGTGATCTTTGCAAAGTGTTTCCGGGTGATGTATATGGAACTAACTTTGTGAAAGGCTTGATGGCTCCGATGCCATGGTCTAAGCTGATGGTAACAGGTGGGGTAGAACCTACTAAAGAAAACCTGACTGCATGGATTAAAGCTGGTGTATTCTGCGTAGGTATGGGCTCTAAGTTGTTCCCGAAAGATAAAGTGGCAGCAGAAGACTGGGCTTATGTAACTGCAAAATGTGAAGAAGCTCTCGGTTATATTGCCGAAGCTCGTAAATAAGATTAGAGAGCGAAAGCTGTCTATAATAAAAAGAGGTTGATGCGACAGCCTCTTTAAAATATGCCTCGAGGGTTAGTTAGTTTAGTTAGTATATGAGGCATATTTTCATTTTGTTTAAAGGTGTTTAAAGGGGATAAGCCATCGGGATGATTCATTCATTTCGGTGGCTTGTTTTTTCTGGAGGGGAGCCGTTACTATTGCCGAAAGTGGAATGGGGATGAACTAATCTCCCGATGAGATGTTTTTTAGATAATAGATATAATAACAATATATAATATGGAACCTCATCATCACCACGAACATAATCATCAGTTGATATCGCTCAATAAGGCCTTCATTATAGGCATCACTTTGAATATTGCTTTTGTTATCGTAGAATTCGGAGTAGGGTTTTATTATAATTCTCTGGGATTGCTTTCCGATGCCGGGCATAATTTGGGTGATGTAGCCAGCCTGGTGCTTGCTATGTTGGCTTTCCGGTTGCAGAAAGTTCATCCCAATAGCCGTTACACGTATGGATATAAGAAGAGTACGATTCTTGTCTCTTTATTAAATGCAGTTATATTATTGGTTGCCGTGGGCATTATCATTGCCGAGAGTATAGATAAATTGTTCCATCCGGTTTCCGTAGATGGTTCTGCCATCGCATGGACAGCCGGGGTGGGAGTGGTCATCAACGCGCTGACTGCCTGGCTCTTTATGAAAGATAAAGATAAGGATCTGAATGTGAAAGGAGCTTACCTGCATATGGCAGCAGATGCATTGGTTTCTGTGGGCGTAGTTGCTTCCGGTATTATTATCACCTATACAGGATGGAGCATTATTGACCCGATTATCGGGCTTGGCATTGCTGTTGTCATTATTGTCTCTACTTGGGGATTGCTTCACGATAGCCTTCGGTTGTCGTTGGATGGAGTACCGGTGGGGATAGACGCTCAAAAGATACAGCAACTTATCATGGAACAACCCGGCGTGGAGAATTGCCATCACCTGCATATCTGGGCGTTAAGCACAACGGAAACCGCTTTGACTGCCCATATTGTTATTGACAATATCACACAGTTGGAAGAAGTGAAACAGCATATAAAGGAAGCACTTGAAGAGGCAGGTATTCATCATGCCACTTTGGAGTTTGAAGACGAAAAAACTACTTGCTGCAAGGAATGTTGTGAGGATTAAATAAAATCCGTACCTTCGCGCCCTTAAACTAACTAACCTTTAATTTTTTATGTTTACTGACTTATTGCATTCCTCTTATTTTTCCCTTTTCCTGATTGTCGCATTGGGATTTATGCTGGGAAGAATTAAAATTAAGGGGTTATCTCTCGATGTGTCGGCAGTTATTTTCATTGCCCTTCTTTTCGGGCATTTTGGTGTTATCATTCCTAAAGAATTAGGAAACTTCGGCTTGGTGCTCTTCAATTTTTACCATCGGTATTCAGGCAGGGCCCGGATTCTTCGATTCTTTCCGTAGCAAAGGAAAGACGCTTATTCTCATCACTATGCTTATTATTTGTTCCGCCTGTCTTACTGCAGTCGGACTGAAATATGCATTTGATATCGATACACCGAGTGTTGTCGGTCTGATTGCCGGAGCGCTGACTAGTACGCCGGGTTTGGCTGTTGCCATCGACAGTACCAATTCTCCTCTGGCATCCATTGCTTACGGTATCGCATATCCGTTTGGAGTGATCGGCGTGATTCTGTTTGTCAAGCTGTTGCCTAAAATCATGCGGGTGGATTTAGATAAAGAAGCCCGTCGCCTGGAGATAGAACGTCGCGGACAATTCCCGGAATTGACTACTTGTATTTATCGCGTCACTAATGCGAATGTGTTCGATCGCAGCTTGGTGCAAATTAATGCGCGTGGTATGACAGGTGCTGTCATTTCACGTCTGAAACACAATGATGAAATATCCATTCCTACCGCCCATACGGTGTTGCATGAAGGAGACTACATACAAGCCGTAGGCAGCGAAGAGTCACTGGATCAACTGGCTGTGTTGGTAGGCAATAGAGAAGAAGGTGAACTGCCTTTGGATAAAACACAGGAAATAGAGTCTTTGTTGTTGACTAAAAAAGACATGATAAACAAACAACTGGGTGATTTGAACTTACAGAAAAACTTTGGTTGTACAGTGACTCGTGTTCGTCGAAGCGGTATTGATTTATCTCCGTCTCCCGATCTAGCCTTGAAGTTTGGTGATAAACTGATGGTAGTCGGTGAGAAAGAGGGACTTAAAGGAGTAGCCCGCCTGTTGGGAAATAATGCGAAGAAACTATCTGATACGGACTTTTTCCCCATTGCAATGGGTATTGTATTGGGCGTGTTATTCGGCAAAATAAATATCTCTTTCTCTGATAGCCTGTCATTCTCACCGGGACTGACCGGGGGAGTTTTGATGGTAGCTCTTGTGTTGAGTGCGATAGGTAAGACAGGACCCATTATCTGGTCTATGTCCGGACCTGCCAATCAGTTGTTGCGCCAGTTAGGTCTGCTTCTTTTCCTTGCCGAAGTGGGAACTTCTGCCGGTAAGAATCTGGTAGCTACCTTCCAGGAAAGCGGATTATTGATGTTCGGAGTAGGAGCCGCCATCACATTGGTGCCAATGCTTGTTGCAGCCATTGTCGGACATTTCGTATTTAAAATCAGTCTGCTCGATTTGCTGGGAACTATTACAGGAGGGATGACAAGTACTCCGGGACTCGCTGCTGCCGACTCGATGGTGGATAGCAATATTCCGAGCGTAGCTTACGCAACTGTTTATCCGATTGCCATGGTATTCTTAATTCTGTTTATTCAAGTAATAGCCTCGGCTGTATATTAACAGAATTTCATATAATAATTGATTGTTAAATAAATAGTTCGTATCTTTGCCGCCTCAAAGAAAAAATGAGGTGAAACGATTGTTATTGAATATTACACGCTACTTCTTGCCGATACTGTTTGTATCGTATCTGGTAAGCTTTACATTCTTTGCCCACGTGCATGTGGTCAATGGCGTGACAATCGTCCATTCACACCCGTTTAAGAAAGGGGCGGCACATGAACATTCTACAGTCGAACTACAGCTGATTCATTGTCTGTCTCACTTAACGGCAGACGGTGCGGCTGTTGTTTTTGCTCTTTCCCTTTTTATTCCTTTCTTATTATGCTTGTTGCCCGGACGTTCGCAACACACTCACTATCACTGTCCGTATCATGGGGTAGTGGGACTTAGGGCACCCCCGGTTATTCGTTTCTCTATTCTTTAAATGATGATACCGTACCTTGCATGAGGTACGGGCATTATCTGTCTATCCATGTAAATACTTATCGAAAACGAATAACAAACGAAAAATGAAGAAATACATCTTTTCGCTTGTCTGCTTGTGCTGCACATTGTTGCCTGCCCTCGAAGGACAAGCTCATGAATATCCTAATCATCCCGAATTACGTAAGTCAGATGCCAATATCGTTGGCCATATTCTTGATAAAAATACAAAAGAGCATTTACCCTATATTACAGTCGCCTTGAAAGGTACGACCATCGGAACTGTGACCGATGCTACCGGGCATTATTTTTTGAAGAATCTTCCCGAAGGTAATTTTGTGCTGGAGGTCAGTTCGGTGGGATATAAAACCGTCAGACGGAATGTGACGCTGAAGAAAGGGCGTACATTGGAAGAAGATTTCGAGATAGAAGAAGATGCGGTTGCTTTGGATGGCGTAGTCGTATCTGCCAATCGTAATGAAACCACCCGCCGTCTGGCTCCGACACTGGTGAATGTAGTAGATTTGAAAATCTTTGAGAATACCAATTCTACGACTTTGGCGCAAGGCTTGAGCTTTCAGCCGGGTGTTCGTGTAGAGTCCAATTGTCAGAATTGCGGTTTCCAGCAAGTGCGTATCAATGGACTGGATGGCCCTTATACGCAAATCCTGCTCGATTCCCGTCCCATTTTTAGTGCGCTTTCCGGTGTGTATGGTATCGAACAGATTCCTGCCAGCATGATAGAACGTGTGGAAGTGATGCGTGGAGGCGGCTCGGCACTGTTCGGCTCATCTGCCATTGCCGGTACAATCAATATCATCACCAAAGAACCGATGCGCAACTCTGGTATGTTATCTCATACGATTACGGGAATTGGCGATGGCGACGTTTTCGACAACAGTACGGCATTGAATGCGTCTCTCGTGACGGACGACCAGCGTGCAGGTCTGTATATCTTCGGTCAGAACCGCCACCGTTCTGCGTATGACCATGACGGCGACGGATATTCCGAAATACCCAAATTGCACGGTCAGACAATTGGTTTCCGTTCGTTCCTGAAAACAACGACTTATTCGAAACTTACTTTTGAATATCACCACATGGAAGAATTCCGCAGGGGAGGAGACTTACTGAACCGTCCGCCTCATGAAGCGAATGTGGCGGAGCAGACCGAACACTCAATCAATGGCGGAGGACTGAAGTTCGATTATTTCTCCCCTAACGAGAACCATCGTTTCAATGTGTTTGCATCTGCACAGCATATCAATCGCGACAGCTATTATGGTCCAGGTGACAGAGACCCTTTGGATGCTTACGGAAACACCACTGACTTGAACTGGATGGCAGGCTCACAGTATGTCTACAGCTTCGGCAAATGCATCTTCATGCCTTCCGACCTGACTGCCGGAATAGAGTTCAATCAGGACAAACTGGAAGATAACATGTGGGGATACAACCGCACGGTAGACCAGAAAGTGAATATCGGTAGTGCTTTCCTTCAGAACGAATGGAAAAATGATCATTGGGGATTCCTGATTGGCGGCCGTTTGGATAAGCATAATCTGATTGACCATGTGATATTCAGTCCGCGTGCCAACTTGCGTTATAATCCGACAGAAAACATCAATCTTCGTTTTAGTTACTCATCCGGCTTCCGTGCTCCGCAGGCTTTCGACGAAGATTTGCATGTGGAAAATGTAGGCGGTAATGTAGCGATGGTTGAACTGGCGGATAATCTGAAAGAAGAAAGATCACAGAGCTTGAGTGCTTCGGCAGATATTTATCATCGTTTTGGTGCGTTTCAGGTTAACTTCCTGGTAGAAGGATTCTATACAAAGTTGTCGGATGTTTTTGCCCTTACCGACGGAGAGGTAGTGGATGGAATTCTGACACGTACCCGTCACAATGCATCAGGAGCGCAAGTTATGGGATTGACACTGGAAGGAAAGATGGCTTACCTGAATAAAATCCAGGTTCAGGCGGGAGTCACTCTGCAACAGAGCCATTACAGCAAACCGCACATCTGGAACAAAGAAGCTCCAGCGGTGAAGAAAATGATGCGTACGCCAAATACTTACGGCTATTTTACAGCAACCTACACCCCGATAAAGCCGTTATCTATCGCTCTTTCCGGTACCTATACCGGTTCGATGCTGGTTCCCCATGAGCCGGTTCCGGGATTCCTTGAAAATCCGATAACGGTGAATACCAAAGACTTTTTCGACATCGGTTTGAAAGCCGCTTATGACTTCAAACTTTACAAGTCGATGAACCTCCAGGTGAATGCCGGCATACAGAATATTTTCAATGCCTATCAGGACGACTTCGACAAAGGAGCTGACCGTGACTCCGGCTATATCTATGGTCCTTCTCTGCCGAGAAGTTTCTTTGCCGGGGTGAAGATCAGTTATTAAGATTCGGTTAAGATTTAAAATCGTTATAAATAGGGATTGTTTTGCATGGAGACAATCCTTATCTTTGCAAAAAAAACAAACTAAACCCTGACTTTACTGCACAGAATAGATGTGCAAGATTACCGGATGAAACAATTGTACCTACATATAATGAAGTGGTTTTTGCCTGTACTGTTTATCTCGTACATGGCAGGAATCACTTTATTTACTCACTCCCATGTAGTAAACGGGGTAACGATTGTCCATTCGCATCCATTTAAAAAAGGCAGTGAACATAGCCATACGACGGTTGAATTCCAACTCATTCACCTGTTGAATCATGTATTGGTGACAGACAGCGGATTAATACCTACATTCGCGGTCGCTGCTTTATCTCTATTATGTATCCTGTTTATCCGCCCGCAAGTTGAGCCATATCACCGTTCTTGTCCGGGCGTCATATCTCTTAGAGCACCTCCTGTCGCTTAGTCTATCTTTTCGGGAACAGTATTCATCAGTTAGGAACAACGATTAATGATCGCTGCTTCCCTTTCCCTTATTATTATTTTGATTTAAAACATTAAAAGACTAACGACAATGAAGAAATATCTTTTAGTCCTGGCCGGCCTGTATTGTGTCCTGTCATACGCATTGGCTGAACATCCGGACTACCCTGAACTGAAAAAATCCGATGCGAACATCATAGGCCATGTACTGGATAAGAAAACGAAAGAGCACCTTCCTTACATCACCATTGCACTGAAAGGAACAACGATAGGAACCGTGACCGACGCTACCGGACATTATTTTTTGAAGAATTTGCCGGAAGGTAACTTTATACTGGAGGTTAGCTCGGTCGGCTACAAGACCGTGACCCGCAACGTGACTCTGAAAAAAGGAAAGACACTGGAAGAGGATTTTGAAATAGAAGAGGACGCGATTGCTTTGGATGGGGTAGTGGTTTCCGCCAACCGCAGTGAAACGACGCGCCGTTTGGCTCCTACTTTGGTAAATGTCGTCGATCTGAAGCTATTTGAAACGACTAACTCTTCCACTTTATCGCAAGGGCTGAACTTTCAGCCCGGTGTACGTGTAGAGACAAACTGCCAGAATTGTGGTTTCCAGCAAGTCCGCATCAATGGACTGGACGGACCGTATACGCAGATTTTGATAGATTCCCGTCCCGTATTCAGTGCCCTTTCCGGAGTGTATGGCCTGGAACAGATTCCCGCCAGCATGATTGAACGCGTAGAAGTGATGCGTGGGGGAGGTTCCGCCTTGTTCGGCTCTTCGGCCATTGCAGGAACCATCAATATAATCACCAAAGAGCCTTTGCGCAATTCCGGCCAGCTGTCGCACACCCTTACTGCTTTAGGGGGCGGCTCCTCATTCGATAACAATACCTCCCTGAATGCTTCATTAGTGACGGACGATCATCGTGCCGGACTGTATATCTTTGGTCAGAACCGTCACCGGTCCGGATATGATTATGACGGAGACGGATTCACCGAACTACCTAAATTGAAGAATCAGACAGTGGGCTTCCGCTCTTATCTGAAAACAAGCACTTACTCCAAACTAACCTTCGAATATCACCACATGCAGGAATTCCGTCGGGGAGGGGATATGTTGGACCGTCCTCCTCACGAAGCCCATATTGCAGAGCAGTTGCAACATTCGATTGATGGTGGAAGTTTGAAGTTCGATTATTTCTCGCCAGATGAAAAGAACCGTCTAAGTATCTTTGCGTCAGCCGCCAATACAGATCGGGACAGTTATTACGGACCGGGTAACGATCCTCTGAAAGCCTATGGAAAAACAACGGATTTAACCGCTATGGGCGGCGCGCAGTATGTACATACGTTTGATAAGTGTTTTTTTATGCCTTCTGACCTCACGGCAGGACTTGAATATAACCGTGATCGTCTGAAAGATAATATGTGGGGATATGACCGCCACACGGATCAGACGGTAAATATTTACAGTGCTTTTCTGCAGAACGAGTGGAAGAACGACCGTTGGGGCATTCTGATCGGTGGTCGTCTGGATAAGCATAACATGGTAGATAATGTCATCTTTAGCCCCCGTGCCAACTTGCGTTTCAACCCGACACAGAATATAAACCTGCGTTTGAGCTATTCTTCCGGTTTCCGTGCACCGCAGGCTTTTGATGAAGATATGCATATTGAAAATGTGGGCGGAACAGTGGCAATGATTGAGCGTGCGAAGAACTTGAAAGAAGAGAAATCCCAAAGTTTCAGTGCGTCCGCAGATATGTATCACCGTTTCGGAGTATTCCAGACGAATTTCTTGATCGAGGGCTTTTATACAAGACTGACAGATGTCTTCGTGTTGGGCGAACCTTATGACCGTGGCGATGGGATATTGGTAAAAACACGCAGTAACGGTCCCGGCGCGAAAGTGATGGGGCTAACGCTGGAGGGCAAAGTGGCTTATCTTTCCATCCTGCAAATACAAGCGGGACTCACTTTGCAACGCAGCCGATACGATGAACCTCATAAATGGCATGACGACGCACCGGCAGAAAAGAAAATTTTCCGTACTCCCGATACATATGGTTACTTCACAGCTACTTATACTCCCATCAAACCTTTATCCATTGCCCTGTCAGGAACTTATACCGGGAGAATGTTAGTGCAACGCATGGATATCACCGCCGAGAACGCCGAACTGGGCGCAATGCCCGAACGAAAGGCGGAAGCCATCCGTACACCCCGTTTCTTCGATTTGGGAGTGAAACTGGCTTATGACTTCAAGCTATACAAAACAGTCGATTTGCAACTAAACGGCGGAGTTCAGAACCTCTTTGAGTCTTATCAGAAGGACTTTGATAGAGGAGCTAATCGGGATTCCGGCTATATTTACGGGCCTTCTCTGCCGAGAAGTTTCTT